>Ga0114918_10000335_pt1 | contig 40514 bp, 40 predicted proteins | sample LantaG_FD_87015 | JGI IMG/M metagenome (GOLD analysis project Ga0114918, IMG submission 87015) | Deep subsurface microbial communities from Baltic Sea to uncover new lineages of life (NeLLi) - Landsort_02402 metaG | ecosystem: Environmental > Aquatic > Marine > Oceanic > Sediment | place...
AATAATATGTCCTATGAATGGTCACATGATCGCTTAGTTGCACTACCTAACGAAGTCCGCTATGATGTGGCCAAGGAAATAGTTACGGAGCTGGAACGCTGGCAGCTAGTCGTCCCCGAATTTCTGCGCCGCGCCGTAGACGACCCTGGCTATTACATGGCCGCACGAGCGGAACTGCTAGAACAGTCTGTGAAGTATGTTTAAACTACCAGCCATACTGAAGCTGCCATCGGGTCAATATCTCTACATCAAAGAAGAATTCGACTATCGTGAAGCCGCCTTCCAAGCAGACATTGATTACGATAAGGTTAGCACTGTATGGAAGAGTGAGCGAACACCCCGCCGGCTTCGTAAAGAACATGCCTACAAGAATCAACTAGTTAGGTTGTCACTTAAGGATAGGATTCTAGAATACAATCAAGTCAACGGCAAGCGTGCTTCGATTCAGTTAGATGGGTTAGCTGGTATTACTGAGCTAGATATCAAACGACTGCTGGAGCATCCTGTCATTGTCTTCCTGCCTAATCTGAATCGTAAGACGCAAGCCGAGCGCAAGGAACTACAGAAGCTAGAGCGGCAAGCGCTCAAGGCAGGATTAATCCTCAAACGCCAGCGTTCTTACAAGGGACGGCATGCGGTTTTGCTGCCCGGCTTCTATGCCGCCAAGTCTAAGTATGCTCTCGCTCGTTTTGAGCAACGTTGGGATGTTTACGAAGAGCAGATGTGGGATCGGGCATCCAGTCGTCTGCTAGCTAAGGAATTTCTTAGCACCGATTATGCAGCTATACGTACAGCTCTGGATCATGCCGATAAGTATAAGTCCTACATCAAGAAGGCCGCCGAATATGGCGTTGATCTAGACAAGACCAAGCCCGAAGATTGTCCAAAGATCCCACACTTGGCCGTTACATTGATGCCTCACCAGGCACAAGCCTTGGCTGCACTAGCTGGCAAGAAGCAAGGTATTATGGACGTGGACCTGGGTGGTGGTAAGACACTGCTTATGGTTTGTGACGCCTTACTAGCCCTTCAGCAGGGCAGAGCCAAGCGCCCCTGCTTTGTTATGCCGACTAATACGATCGCGCAGCAGAAGGATGAGATCATTAATAAGCTGACCAAGGGTGTTAATGTTATTGATATTACATCCCTCACCTTTGCTCAGACTTATGGGCGGGAACTTGGGGCGATCAAACAAGCTATTACAAAGGCACCACCCAATACGATCGTGATCTGTTCCTATGAGTGGCTTCGTGGTGAGCCACAGTTCGTAGCAACGGGAGAGTTCACTCGTAGCGGCAATGAGAAGTATGTTGCCACGTACCCCCGCTCTCGTTTCTTAATGGATGAGTGTGGCATTGATATGGTCACATTGGATGAGAGCCATCGATTAAAAAATGGTTTTTCAGCCACTTTCAATTCTGTTAAAGTATTGGCCTCTGCTCCAATCAAGCGCATTGGTTCCGGTACCGTTTGTCCCAACACACCCGAAGACATTGTTGCCCAGATGGGCTTCCTAGACTCAGGAGCCTTGGGAGACTTCGAACGCTTCAAAGCCAAGTATGCTAAAGTCATGACCTACGGAGGCAGCGTCCTGGAATGGAAAGAGGGAGCGTTAAAGGGCTTACGCGAGGACTTAAAGTCCTCGGGCATGGTCTCAATGCGGCGTACGAATTGGTTGCATCTATTGCCCGAGCGCAAGGAAGAAGTCCATATCGTCAAATTGCCAGCATACCTACAGAAGCTATACGAGCAACTCTGGAACGAGATCCTACAGCAGCTAACCAATCCTAAAAGTTCTCAATTTGATGCGGATATCGCCAAAGCATGGGAACAGTTCCAGTTGGATGCTAGTGAGGGTGATTTAGAGTCTAGTAAGGAAAGTATGGTCATGCTGGGCAAGCTGGCCACCTTTGACAAGTTCCTAACTAATCCTACTACTACTATTGGCGGAGATCCCGACGCTGAGGATATCAACAATCGTCCTTCAACTGAGATGTTGAGAATCTACAATATCATTCAGAAAATGCCGCCCGAAAAGACGATTAGTCCTAAGGTAACTAAAGCCGCCGCACTAGTGGATAAGCACTTCGCTACTCCAGGCAATGGCAAGATTATTGTCTTTGTGCAGCATAAGTCTAGTGCCTCCCATTTTGCAGAGTGGCTGCCTAAGCTATGTAAGTCGGTTTCTTCTAGTGAAGTTATTTACTACGATGCCGCTGCCAAGAAAGCCTTGGAGCAGTTCAAGGATAAGAAGAGTAAGATCAAGGTTCTTTGTGCCGTCGATGGTTCGCTACGAGAGGGACATAACCTACAAATAGCTAACCGCGTCATCCGAGCCGACTTGCATTGGTCACCAGGCACACAGGAACAATCGTTTGGTCGTGTCTTCCGTCCGGGAGCAACTAAGACTATCTACATTGATACTCTAATCACGGATAAGACGGCAGAGGTAACCAAATATGCTCGGCTACTTACCAAGTACGAAGCCATGCGCAAGGTCAATTCTGACTTTGATGATGAGTCGGATTTACCCTATATCTCAATGAATAAGTTTTCAATTGAGAACTTCAATACGGTTAAGGGAGATGGTGCTCTTTGGCCCGGATTGAAACCCTTTGTTGAACGCTATGAAAAGGTTCAAGCGCATGATGTGATTGAATCTAAGCGATTAGCTAAAAGCTTAGGTACGGACTTACTTGATCGTTCCGGCTCTAAGATTGAAGGTTCTAAGCAATACGAACCTGAGATCAAGCCGACCTTTATTAGCAAGAAAGTCACACCGGAGATGATTGCCTGGAAGACCTTATTTGGGGGAAAGCCCGCACAAATTAAGCCAGGTAAGCACCCTAAGCGCTTTGTTAAAGAGACAGAAATCGATGCCGAGATTCCTATTAAGGCATATCAGCAGATAGTTCAGATCCAAGGAATCGAAGATATTGAGGTTAGTGCTGGTTCCGATAGGAATCGTCCCACATATCTGATCTTTGCCCTCCGAAGAAGGCGCGAAGATCTCGCACAATCGTTAGTTAAATTATTATCGGAGTATAAAGAATTAACAGTTGGGTATAGTAGGGGCGTTGATCGACGTTTTCGTATCTGTATCACTTCTTTCCTTTGGTATAAACGTAATCCTCAACTATTTGAACGTTGGTGGATTAAACTTCCTTTAATGCTTAGGCAAGCAATGACCCAGGCTAAAAAGATGCAGCCAAAAGAAGCGGAAATGGCGCTAGCTGAAGTCGCTGGTTCTGTGCTGATGGCTACTGAACGCAGTGCACTATTTTATCCGTACAAATTACCGAAGGCAGGTCAAACCTATAAGTTCGTCTTACATGAACATCGGATGTACAAGAAGGGGACTACGCACTGGGATCTTCGTATGGAAGTTCCGGGGCATAAGTTAGTTTCCTGGGCAGTACCTAAGAAGACGATGCCCCTGACAAATCAGAAAGTGTTAGCCGTAGAGACGACTCTTCATCCCTACAAATTCTTGACACTAGAAGAAGATAATCTTGAAACAAGAGATGGTCACTCTAAGCTAACAATTTATGATCAAGGCAAGTACAAAGTCATCAAAGCTGAATCTAATAAATGGGTCTTTGAGCTACTGGGTCATAAGGTTCGTGGGATCTATGCACTAATTCGTATGCGCCAGCAGTTCTGGATTTTGCGAGCAACCACAAATATTCGAACGGAAGAATATAACTTCCCCGATCCAGATGTCTTGGAGACTGTGGCTGAGCCGCTTTCCCTTGAAGCAGATGTTATTGTCACTACTCCAGAGGCGCTCATGCAAGGGCTAACACAGCCTAGACGTATTGCACATAAGCATGGTGCTAACGATTTAATGCTAGCGTATCGTAAGTTGGAGATTGCTCTTGCAACAGGAGAGATTTCCGATATCGAACAAGGCATTGCCTTAGCTAATAAGCTAACCACGGAGTTAGATCGCAGAACTCGTGCGGCTCAAGAATACTCCAAGCAAATTGAACAAGTCGCTCAGCGAGATACTACTAAGCGGGCGGAGGCAGCTACGCATTTAGCAAATCTAAGAGCCAAACTTCGGGGTAACACATTAGAGGATGCCAAACGATTCCTAGCTGCTAATCCTGCCCCTGCCGAGAAAGTTGAACACATGCCTATGAGCAGAGGATTAGAGCTGACTTTGGCGGCTCTGGTTGGTGCTCTTATGGTAGGTGCTGGCTCTCGGGCATACTATCACTATATTGGCCGTTGGAAGAGCAAGCCAGCTCATGCTTTACGCCTCTGGATGAAGTATACTCAAAAGAAGTATGGTTGGCGACCGGGCCAGCCTATCCCACACGCAGCACAGAAGGAGCTTCAAATTATCTTAACTAAGCTGTCTCGTGAAGATAAGCAGCGACTATGGCGTGTACTCGGAAAGATTAGGTCAGGCACGTGAGTAATCTAACCCGGCAAAAGATTGTCTTACGCATTAAGCTATTAAGCATTGATAAATCTATGGCCACCCGTTTCTTGGGCCGTGCCAAACAGATTATCTCCGCGTTTGGTTTGAAACCTAACCAGATGCCTAAGAATGCCCTTAATCCTTGGATAACCTTTGTTTGGGCACGCTCTAGTATTTGGGGAACGTATTACACAGGCATTCCTGGTGAGTTATTCATCAATCTTTACGCCGTATTATCTGAGCCCTACAAAGAAAGTATTAACTTCGAAAAATTACAAGAATGGCTTCTTCTGAAGAACGGCTTCCTAGAGAGCGTCATATTCCATGAATATGTCCATCTTATTCAGTTTGAGGCAGGAATCGTTGTCACACAACTATCTTTTCTAGAGAAGCTGAAGCACTTAGTTGTGGGAGTTCAGTATCATCAGCAGGGCATTGAGCAGCAAGCACATATGGAACAGTTCCGCTATATGCGGGATCGTTTAAAGATGTCGAATGAAGAGATCAAACAACGGCTCCTATACAAATTTCTAGAAGCCTCTCTTTCTGACGTTCCTACTACGACGCTAAAAAAGGCTAGCGATTTAATCATCGCTCATCAGTTTGAGGAAGCAGCTAACATTCTTTATATGTGGGTATATCGTTATCACATTAAGCCGAAGACCAAGCAGTGGTATAAGTGGTTGATTCGCGCACAAATGTCGCGCGATGTTAAGATTACCATTGCTAGAGCCATTGAAGAGCTTAAAGCAACAGAAAAGATGATTGATGAATACATCAGTCAGATGGATGAATATCTTGGGAAGACGCCCATTATTCATTTAGATAAGCCTATTGAATATGCTGCAAGCACAAAGCCCCTCTGGTTGTACACTAATGAAGGCTGTCCTTATTGTCAAGAGGCAGAAGTCTTGTTAGAAGAAGCGGGAATACCCTATCAATCCGTCCAAGTCAATAGCGAGTCCGATTGGATGGTATTGGAAGCAGCTGCAGGAGAAGCAGCCGTTCCCCAAGTTTTCTTAGGAGATAATTATCTTGGAGGATTGCCCGAATTAAGAAAGTTAATTCTAGGTGAAACTAGCCCCCGAGAAGCAGCAGAAGAGTTAGCAAACCTTTGGATGGGCAAACACAACATTATATCAGTTAGGGGGATTGATCTTGATGAAGAAAATGAAATTCCTGCCTCTATTCAGGTACTAACCGATGGAAATATCAATAATGCTATGGATGTCCTACCACAGAACTACCATGGTTACAATATTGATGTCTTAACTGTGACCAAAGATCGTGCAATAGACGCATTTGATGAAGACTGATCCTTATCATGGGGTGGTTACCTCGTTATTTTAGATTATCTAGGGTATTCCCGCGGATAGTCTGCATGTGTGGAGCTTCCTGAATCATGGCTTATGAAATTATATGCGTGGTGACTAACACTGCAAAAACAAGATTTGCGCAGATGTTGGAGACGGGTAAGTCTTTTGTTGTCGGTGAATTCTCGGTCGGTAGTGGGGGACATGACCCCTTGAATCCACACGTTGCTTTGACTCCCGATCCTTCGGCTGTCGCTTGTGTTAGTGTGGTTTTTCCTGCTGCAGGCCCACCTTATGAATCCATTGATGCTATAGCCTTTATCACTGATTATTGCCCGGAATTCTCCTGTATCGTTAACCCCGGTGAAGCGACAGGTTACGTCAGTAATATCTGTTTATGGGCAGAGATTGTTTACAATGGAACTGACCCAATCGATGAAATAGGCACACGCTTCTTGTTTGCTATTGGAAATATGCCGCTTAAGATTAAGACTGCTTCTGATACCTTCACCTTTAGAATAGCGGTGCAGCTATGACTTTACGGAGGCATGCGGTTAGTCTTCAGTCCGATGATGAAATGCAGGAGCTTAGACAGCGGCTTGAAGCAGCTGAACAACGCGAAATGGGCCGTGATCAAGGACCTCCTGCACACGAACCTATTTCTAGATATCCAATCGATGAAGCACAATGGCTCGGCCTTGGTGGCAGCCAACGTGCCACCGTCAACTTAATTCAAAGGACGCTTTCTCGGCGTCGAAGACTCTTGGAACAAAATGATAATTATCGTCGGTCCGCTAGTGTGGCCGAGGTTGATCCTCTGGAGGATATGATGCAAGTACATGAAATCGTGGCGAGCATGCGCGACAAAGGATATCACGACCTCGCCATCCGTCTCGCTAACCTATTTCCCGAAGAATTCGTAGCATCGGAGCAAGAGCAGCTTGATGCCGATATGAATGACTTCGAGGATGAAATCATGGCAGATGCTGAAGCCCGTCTCGATGAGCTTCTAGCGGACTTTGATACTGACGAGCCTGCGCTGCCAGAGCCTCTTCCGGCGGCCACTCCGTTGGATCCTCTGCTAGATGAAGATGAGGACCTTATGGACGAAGAAGAGCCATATGAAGATGAGGACCTAGAAGATGATGATGAGATATTCGAAGAAGAGCCAGAATCGCCGGTGGCACCTGAAGAGGTTTTAGCTCCGGAACTAATGGCAGAAATCGATGCGCTATTGGCTGATGACAGTGATTTTGATATCGACGAGCTCGATGCAGGGGTTGATGATGAATTAGATGAACTTCTGGCGGATTTCGAGACCGAGTCAGAGGCTCAGGATTTAGATGAACTCTTGGCTGATCTAGATAATCCCAACGAAGAGGTAGCCGAAGATCTAGACGATTTCACTGATCTGGATGAACTATTGGCGGATCTGGACGTTGAAGAAGTTGAGACTTCTGCCGAGCCCAATTTTGATGAAGACGCTGAACTTGAGGCACTATTAGCAGAGCTTGAAGAGCCAGGCGAGGAAGTGGCCGAATCCGATAAGGACGACGACGATTTCGAGCAGTTACTGGCGGATATCGATGCCGGTAAGTTTGATGATTTTGCAGAAGTCGACGCCGAGCCAGACAATGATCTCTTCACGGAGCTAGAAGCAGAATTTGATGATATGCTTCTTCAAGTTGGCGAAGATAGCAAAGATAAGCAAGCCTCCGCCAGCGACTTCTTCGATCTAGATTAAAGCGTGCCTTGCGAAGTTTGAAAGGGGATAGTATGCATCCCGCGACCCAGAACCAGAAGATGCTCCGTGAAGCGATGATGTGTCGTGAGCTAGACTCTCCCTTGTACTATGATGAGACTGCGTACACTCATTATCGCTTGGCACTATTTGGGGCCGAAGATAACTACTTACTAATTTCTGCTAAAACACGTGAATTAATTGCAGAGGAAGTCCTTAAGCATGAGCAAGCGGCCAAGAAAGAAGAGAAACGAAAAGGATGGACTCGCCTAATTGGTGAGGGCATCTGGGCAGTCTTCAAAGAGTTCACTTCTTTCCTATGGTCAGCTTGGCGTAAGGAAAAGGGTGAGGCTGCTTGGGGAGTATTCAAAAATTTATACAAGGGACCTTACCTCAAGACTCTTGGTAAATGGTGTAAAATCGCAGCGATTCCTACCGCCGCTCTGGCATTAATTGCCATCATTTATAAGTTTCGTAAGCCCCTTGCAGAGTCCTTTAAGAGACTATTCAAGAAGCTTCGTGGTAAACAACCTCACGATCCAGATGCTCAGGGTGATTATGATCAGTTTCTTTCAGAGCTAGATGAAGCCGATCTACGCTCACTCAAGGCAATTAGTAGCACCGGTATGAAGGAAGCTTCCTACACTGCCGGGGCTATTATGCTGATCGCCGCCACGACCGAAGACGAGAAAAAGAATATCTTTCAAAAGTTAATTGAAAACGTTCCTAATATCTGGGAAGGCTTCAAACTACTTAAGTCATTCGCTCCTAAGCTCAAGGGTGGCATATCTTACTTAGGCGGAACATTACTTAAGGTAGGTCGTGGTTCTCTTAATCAATTCATTAAACTCTTCAAATACTTACCCAAACTTGCTTCTCGATATGCAGGTTCTATGGGATCTATATTATTTGCACAAGGCACGACTTCTGGTTTGCTGACATTGGGTATCATCGCCGCCGCCGTAATTGCAGCAGCAATTATTATTTATCTTTGCTATCGTTACCGTAAGCCCTTGGCTAAAAAGATGGCCGCTCTACTAGATATTCTTCGTAGGGGTGGGTCACGTTCTAAGGATGCTCTCATAACTTTCTTCAATAAACTAAGTCCCGACGAAGCAAAAGTATTGGCTAAGGTCGGACAGGATGTAGAACAACTAGCGAGGTAACATGCCAGGCGATTTTGATTATGATGATTGGCAGCATCGCTGGGAAGCCGAACAGCGAGAGCGTAACTTGGGCGATCGTGAACGTAAGTTGCATGAGCAGGAAATGGAGCAGGAAATTCAACGACGTATTGAAGAAGAACGGCGTAAGGCCGCGGCTGAAAAGCAGCATGCGATTGAAGAAGAGCGTCGTAGGATGCAGCGAATGGTTCTGGAAAGTGGTCTGCAAAAATTCTATAAGCAGGCTCGACCTATTATGGTCAAGATTTTCCAGAAGTTTGTCAATAGTCCTCGAATTGCAGCACTTGAAAAAGCAATAGTTCAGCTAGTCAAACGAATTTATGGTGTTGATATTGAAGTAGACTTAAAGTCAGACCTACAAGAGTCTCAGGCTTTTTGGCTGCAGTTGACATTCTACTGCCTCTTTCCCGATATGAAATTGATGGAGCTTAGCGAGACGTTCTTTGAGCATGAGACTGTGCATGGCTCTGTGGAAAAGATGGCTCTCTTTGGTTTCCTTACGAAATGGCTACAAGGACGTAAAGCCAAGAAGAAGAATCGTCAAGCCTACGAAGCAATCAAGAAGCAAATCTGGCCCGTATTGGTTAAAGCGTCCAATGATTACTTAGGGCTACTGTCCGCGCACTCCAAGCAATTCCAAGCCTTAGCTGATAAAGTCTATGGACATACCACTCAACCTCTAGTAGTACGTTATGATTTTAAGGGTTCCCAGGCTAAAAGCGTGCGGTTGGCCCTATTCACTTCGGTCGACGAATACATTCCCGATAATCCGGAGCTGTTCAAAGAGGGAGCCGTCGAGAAAGACGCTATTAACTGGAATGCGCTAGGTAAAGGTATTCTTAAGGGTTTGAGTAATGTTGAGAGGGTTCACATTAAGCAGAAAATTAATAGTGCCCTTGCTGAACAGCACATGATAGTTCTTAATATCACATCTGCTCCTAAGGGAACTAATGGCGATTACGCCATTATTTTGAAGCGGGTTTAATCAATGGCACTTAACGCATATCTAGCATACAACGCCCCAGATTCCACACTGGCAATTAATGCCAGGCTGAAGCATCTCATCCAGCGCGGTATTTTCTTTGGTGGTGAGATTACGGCTACTGGCCCAGCGGTACTGACTATTGATGTAGCACCATTTAGCGCTATTACAGATGCCGGTATGGTCATTGAGAGCACGACTTCCTTGACACGGAGCGTTGCTAATCTTACAATAAATTGGATTGTAGCACGAGCATATTGGGACACTACTCAGCCCACGGGTGTGGTCTTTACAATAGAATCCTTAACCAATGCCGCCTACTTAAGTGATCCCCAACTGACACTATTAATCGTCCTGGGTCAAGTGGACCTAACGGCTGGTGCACCTCCGATCCTTACTTCGCAAATTAGCTATGCCAACCGTGAAGATATCGATGCCGTTGATCGCTTGAACTGGAAGCCGGCAGTTGCTAATGTAGCTGCATTACCTATCCCCCCACTTCCCGGCGCTTATCATCATAACCAAATTGGTGATTTACGACACGTCATCGCCGCTAATGCCCTCTATGCTTGGGATGGTACGACCTGGAACCTTTTTGGTGCAGCTGTACTTTACGCCAGAGCGGATGGTTACGGCAGCGAGCCAGAACTTGATAGACGTCGCACCCTAGAGGGTTCCGGTATCACGGGTGGACGCGTCAATAACATCAATGGTTGGAGTGTGGATCCCGGCCTGACACTAGCTGAGCATGGACCAGGCAATCTTTGGTACTTGGGCTTCGGCCCACTCCGGGCCATCGTAAACGGTCATATTGTTGATACACATGCCACCAGCATTGACTTGGGTCTGGCAGCCGGTGCCCAATATGATGTGGTTTACCTAGAAGTCTGGCGCGAGACGATTGCTGATCCTTCAACGCATATCTTTGATTCAACGGCTAGTCCCCCTGTCGGCACTGTAGGCACTGAGACCTTTACCAATATCATCAAAGATATTGAGTCGATGGGCATAACTAATGCTTATATCGCCGGCAGTAGTTACAATATCAATAACTTTGAAACAGTATGGGATGGGACCAACGCCAGTATTGTTGTAACCAAGTGGCAGATTTTATCAAATCAGGTAGACACTACCGTTGGTCCGGGCACCGGTCAGGCTATGATCGCTGATCCTTACAATAACTTACCGGCCGCCACTATCCCTAACCATAATGCCACAGGGTTCTATGGTTGGGTTGGTACTTTAACGGATACGCGTGTCTGGATAGCTACGACGGTAGCAGATTATGACGGTGTTAGCTGGGCCATTCCACTATTCATCGTTCGCCGTGATCCTGCCGCCGAGCCCGCCACAGGCATCCTAGAATTTCGTACCGTTGCTCAGGGCGCGACTTACGAAGGTGAGCGTTGGATCTTCCCTGTCTATCCCATGGCCGACACTAGCGCGACGCTTAAGCATACCGCCGAACGCGTGCATGAAGGATTCGTTAACGCACAGTCCGCGGATCGTCCCTCCGGTGTAACATGGAATATTGATGGAAGCTATCTTGATACAGGAATCGCCGGTAGCGAAATTGATGTAGTAGGAGCATTCAAGGTTAATGTTCGCGGCTTTGAGATTGATGTAGCGACAGGACAATCTATCAATCTAGGAGTTGCTCCGACACCTCCCACAATATATCGCAGGGACTTAGCCTACATTCAAGTTGATTACGTTCTCTATCCTGATAGAGCAGCCGAGGCGCCCTTTGCTCGCATTGGCACCTATGAATGGACTGGAGCGAGCAATGTGGCCAAGGATGTTTATTTACAATGGCGCTTTGTTGGGGCGGATGTTGGTATAGCCTTGACCCCTTACACAGCCTTGCTTGGCTTGGGTTACGTTGTTGATCCAGAAGATCCCGGTATTTGGCGACAGGCCGTTGGAGCCGATAATCGCCAAACGGTAGGGGCGTACACGTACGCTATTCCTCTGGCCTTAGTGCATCGACGTAACGATGCACTATGGACACTTAATGCCAATCCTAATGGCTCAGGAGCAAATCAACCTCGTGGCTGGACTGACCCCGAAGTTCTCCAGCCCGACGAAATCTTAGACTGCCGTCAGCGTGTTTGTGATTCGGATAAAGAGCTTAACGAGATCATGACGGCCTCCATGCATAAATTGCTGGCGGGCAAGCTCTACACAAATATGGCGCTGCATGAAGATCATCCCATCGCTAATGGTATTGCCGGAACGCGGCTATTGTACTCGGACTCAATTGTTCGGGTAGCTGGTAACGTCCCGGGATCCCACGAGATTCCGCGTGTCAACGATAATGTCACTTCCATCTACTCCGATGGTCCCGAATTTTGGCCGGTTGGAACCTGGTTTGACACTGATGGAGGTGCTTATTCAGATGCCTTGGTTACATGGGCCACTCCTTCATTAACAATTAATGCTCCTGCTGGTGCCTATCTTGTCACTTATAATGATGGCACAAATCCAGCCCCCGCCTTCACCACAGAATCTCAGGGTGCAATGCCCTTTAATAAGCCTATATATTATGACCACATGGCTTCGCCGGCTACCACCTGCGCAGCAGCTAATATTACGGAGGGTACATGGGCAGAAACTGCCTGGGATGCTGATGGCCGGATTACACAGATGCAGGTCAACTTAGTGGCACCAACTGGTGCCACTACAGCCCGGCTATTCGTATCGTATTGGGTCTGTTACCTTCGCGATGAAAATGCCTATTACGCCAATCAGAATGGTGGTCTCTTCCGAGTACCGGATGAGATCGTTTCTATTACGAACGATAATACGGGTGAAGTGTACGCCCATGACGAACTAATCATAGCGGTGCCTGGCACTGTAGTTGCGGGTGCAGGCGTCGTCACTATAACTATTACGTCAGCGAATGTCACTACCGCCCTGGGCGCTGCCGGTGCAGCTTACGGCGCCATTACAATGCATGATGCCTGGGACGTTCGTGTAATAGGCACCAGCCCTCTAGATGTGAGTACCGATTTAGTCTCTGTTAGTATTGATGCTCTTCAGACTACAATGCTTATTACGCTTACTTCCCCCGGTGTTACGGGCTTAGTGGGTGGTGAATCTGCGATAGTAGATGTAGTCTTTAGTGGAGCCAATATTGATCACTGGTTCCGTGCATATCGTCCGCAGAAGGCTTTAACCGGTCCCTTCTACTTCAGAGAGTTGACCATCACATCAGATGGTACTACTAAATATGTTATTGATGCCACTGTAGCAGGATTCCGTTACCAATTAGGTAATAGCGAAGTCCAAGCTGTTTATGTCTCGGATGCTGGGCTTGGCTGGATACGTCACGAAGATTGGGAAAGAATTGATCCCGATAATACGTGGACGGGAGTTTATGGTATCGAGTTTATGTCGGGGACGCCTGCCGGTGCTCTAACCATTAAGCTGGTCACCAAGCAAACCGATCCACTTAAGGGACCTGCTGGCACTGAGGATATACTCATTCATTACATCAATTCTCCTTACCAGGGAATTGCTTCGAGTGTAGCCGACGCGACTAAGTGGCTGGCCGGTCCTAGTCGTGTACTAGCTCCCGGAGATACTGTAATATCAACTGCCGGTTCGGGCGTCACCGTTTACTACGGCGTCAATGTTACAAATACCGCCACTTCTGGTGAGCCTTATAGCTGGACCAGTAGTATAGCGACGCAGCAGACAGCTATCTGGGGCCTGATGAACTATAAGCCCAATGCGCGCGGTCATGCTGCTGTAGAGCAGATCTCAACAGTGACACCCTGGTTGCCTGCTCCGCAAGTTGCTTTAAGTAATACTCCGCAAGAATATCAAATGAATTGGGAAGCTGTCCAGCCGGCCTCGATGTCCACAACCTCGGTATATAATTCACCGCACGTTCGATTTATGCCGTGGGTATTTCCTACATCCATTATGATAGGACTCTATGCTTCTGATCGACCACCCATTGCAGGACAGCTAATTGACTACCCCGACTCCTGGACGGCTCCCGAAATTGCAGCGGCCATAGGTGAATCGATGCAAGCAGGAGTACAAGGATTTACAATTACAACGGGAATATCCGGAGCGGCTCCTATGCAGGCTTTTGGTGTAGGCTTCTTGGCCTTTGGTAATAGACTACTCTTACAGGCTGTTGAAATGGGTGGTATGAGTATTTTGGGTTCGTGGGAAGATATTGATTTTCCCTTGTATCTAACAGCAGCTCCCTCAGATCCACTATTAGTTAGTGGTAGCACTAATTTCCTCACGGCTATGCCCATTTTACTACGACCAGAAGATGGTGATTATCAGAATATTCCAATCTTACAGATTTGCTCATTCCAGCAATCTAGCTGGTTTGGAGAAGCTGTGCTAGGCGGAACGTTCGACGCATTCGTGCCGCTATGGCGGCCCGTGATAGGGAAGAAATAAAATGGCACGGAGAGATAACTATCGCGCGCTTATTTTTACTACAGCAACAGGAGCGTTTGTTCGTACACAGCAAATGGATGCTTATTACAATCCTGCTACCCAGACATTACTACGAGTACCTAAAAATATGCTCCCCTCCCTAAAACGCCTCGAATATCCTGTTAACTTAGGTTTAGTTGCGGCGCGTAGCGAGCATTCGGTGCAGATGCATCGTGGTAATGGAAGACGTCGGCATTATCATTCACCAATCTCTGTCTTGTTCGCTTCATCCACGGCTAGTTTCACTCTTACACAGACAACGTCGGCACGGGATGACCAGAACTTGGCAGAAGATTTGACCAAACTTGATGCCGATGATAGTGTATACAACGCGATAGATGTTGTAGCAGAGGCACTTCAAGATGTTGTAGCACAAAATGGTCCACTAACTCAAGGTGCGGGGCAGGCGGCAGCCGTTATAGCGGCACGCCTAGATATCACCGCAGCCGAAACCGATATCGATATCATTCGGAATAAGGGTTAATCGGAGTAACTAATGGCTGATTATTACGAAGCAACAGCTGGCGGCATTGTTGTCACTACACAGGCTCAGGTTATTGCTGAGATCGAGACATTTCTCACGATTAGCATTGCAGCACCCGATCTCTGGACTGCTGATGGTACTTATACCGGTGATGCTTATCTAGAGGCTACGAATGCCTCCGCTCCAGCGGCACCCTGTTACGTGGCATTAAATGCTGTAGCAGGTTCAGGGGTAAGGGCATATTGGACCGATGGTACCGATTATGGTGCCGGCGTTGCCATTCCGGCGGATAATGTACCCGGCGGCTTGCTAATGTGCGCGGATCCTCCTGTAGGTAGCATTACGTACGGCGGTCGCCTCTGGCTCTTTGCCGATGCGAACCGCTTTATCGCTTGCCTTAAGTGGCCCTTTTTTACTGGTGGTGCTAACTATCATACTGTATATTCAATGCTATATGCTGGATATTACACCGCGCACAATAACACAGATGCATATCCACTAGTCACAGTATCAAATGTGATGTCCACAGCTATTGATAGTTTATTACTGGATACTAGTTTCACAGCAGAGCAAAAGATCTCTATGACTTCATTTCCTGCGATCTGGAGTCATCATGATATCAACGATATTCCAGAACAGTCTACAAATATTGTTGTAGCTGGAGCGATGCCGGGACCGTTGCAGATGATACCTGTGGACAATTCCGTGGCACCACCCGAGATCTTCTTGTACGAACAATGGTTGGTAGACTACGCTGCCGGTAAGGGCAAGTCGATGTTCTTGACGGGAACGTATCGGGTATCTAATACCTTAGTACCCGAATCGTTCTATGTGGTGGGTGCAGCAACTTACTTCTGCTGGCCCGGCTGCATGCTACCAGCATTCCAGAACCGTGGTCCTATGTTCCTAATCGGTCCCCGCGGCACCGGCGTCTAAGAGGTATTCGCAATGTTTAATCGCTATGATTTGATAGCAGAAGAGCTGGAACGTCGTGGGGAAACTGCTTTGGCCGTGGAGGTCGATAAATTTGCCTCAGCAATCTACGCTTCGGACCCCGCGGATCGTGCAGCTTATCAGCTAGCTCTGGATTTACATACGCGTATTACTCGGCTTATGAATCAGCTACAGCAATACGCTATTAGCACTACTGATCCAGCAACCACCCAAACGCTGGGGCAAGTGATTAGTAAGGGTCATGCTGCATTAAAGGGCATGAATTGTGTTGATAGTGTTCCTCTAGACATAGATCAGCAAGGCGCAGCTAATCTAAAGAAAATCTGGACGTTCCTACAGAAGGAACAGCAAAAGTACGAGAGTAAGTTAGACAAAGAACGCCAGGAGATAATGCAAGTACAGTCCAAGCATGACTTAGCTATAGCTGCTGCGGGTGCCTTGGCCGTTATTATGGCCAGTACAGCGTTGTTCTATGTCTTCATAAAAGTGTTGGGTCGTTACGCGCCTAAACTAGTCAAGTGGCTGGAGAAGGAAATCGAAGCATTAAAGAAAGCTGGTTACAAGGTAGGGGACAAGCTGCCAGGACGAATCAGAGGACTCTTAATCAAGGCGCTTGAAAAGCTATCGGAGAAGCTACTTCACCTAATTATCAAGGCCGCCGGTGAGAGTAAAACGCGGACAGCCAATGCGGATGATGCGCAGATTAATAAGCTAATCGCACATACGGGTGACAGTCGCAAGCGTTTGGCTTCCGCCGTGGTGAAACTTGAGGATGCATTATAATGGGCATCGTTGGTAATGCACCCGTTGGTGGAGGAGCTCCCTCATTAGCCGCAGCGGGATCTATCCTCACGGATGTTACTGGCGGGGGTACTATTGCTGCGATAACGGGACGTCGCGTTAATACATTACATTGTCACGCCTTGACAGGTGTACCTAACGATATCCTAGCCATTATTGTGGATGAGGGACGTACGGCCTTGGCTCAGACGCTAGCCAATGGCCTTAGCTTTCATTTGACGCATTTTGCAGTAGGTACGGATGGATATGATACTGCCACCGTGCAGTCCGTGACCACGGCTACTGCCCCGGCCTTGTTAGATACGGCACTGGGTGCACAAGTATTTCCTATTATTCCGCTACTAGAACCGATTGATATGTATCAATTGCCTAATCCTCAGGCGATGGCTACATTATGTCGCATTGAACCTACTGAAGGTGTAGCTCCTTTGGGAGAGATTGGTGTTTGGGCGACGGTGCTGGATCAAGGCACGGCTCCAGTTCCCTTCATAGCAGGTTATTCCTTCATGTTCGCCTTAGCTCACTTCCCCTTGCAAGCTAAAACCATCAAGCACACATATCTATATAGACTGATCTATCAATTCTGAGATTACTATGCCATTAACTAAACCAACTGCATTAAAACGCATTACTGGGATTGCGGCAATACTCAATGCAGCAATGGCTAATCTTCGCGCCGTGGGACTTGATCCCAATACATTGCGTACAGTGCAGCAACTTGTGGATCGTCTTGATGGCTTAAAGCTGACGCATGGTGTCGAGGATAATACACTTGATAAGATGCAGCGGGCAGCAGAGACTATTGCGGGTGTTTCCGATAATCTAAAGCAGATGTATCTTGATGTCCCCGCCTTGAAGGCCGTGGGCGAAAATATCGAACGATCTGCAGCTCAGCTGGCAGCAGCTATCACTGAGTTCGAGCTTAAGGTCAAAGTTAATTGGGAAGGCTTCCAAGAGGGCGTCAAGGAACTCAAGCAAACAAAGCATGACATCAAACATGAAGTAGATATTAGTGATAAGTCACGCGATAATCTTATTATCGTTATTGCCACTATCTTAGTAGCGGCCTTGGCTTATAAAGCGGCTCCATATGTACTGAAGCTCGTTAAGACAATCAGTCAGAAGTTATATGGTATCCTAACAGGCAAGCAAGATACCGAGCAAAAAAAGAAAGCCGTTGCGCGCGAGTTGCAATCGTGGCCGGCTGCTAAACTAGTGGCATTGAAGGATGGGACCATGCAAGCGCTTGGAAAGTTCCGCTTGGCAGAACTGGATACCATTGCTGCAACGTTGGATGCATTAGACGAGTCTGTATTGGCAGGGGCCGTGGATAAGTTGGCTGCTATTGAAAAGACGGCGGGCGTAGAATCACCGAGAAGAATATGAAAGATCCTCTATACATTCGCACGTTGACATATGCCAGTGATGAGCTGGAACGATTAGGCCATCTTGAACTGGCGTCGAAAGTCGACCGAGCAATTGCGTTGCTTGAGGGAGACACTAACTTCTCCTCCGAGCCCTTTGATCGTATTGTCGTAGCCGAACACCAGGCAATGGCAAATAAGCTGGGCCGAGTTTCGGGTGTGCGTGAGGGGTGCTACAGAGCTACATTATTAATGGAAGCGACCTCTAATATTACTGAAGTACGAAACTTTCTGGAGCAACTAGAAGAGCAACTCCTAGTTGCCACTAGTAAAGAAGATTTGGTAACAGACGCTGCCTTGGTAAAAGGGCTGGCCCGCATTGTGCGTGAGTGGAGTTAATTATGATTCGCGTTGAACGATTGATCTTCAGCGATCCCAAAGTTTTGATTGAAGATTTCTCACTGAATATTCAAGGCTCAGTTTCAGCTGCTAGCAATATTCGACAAAATCGTCAGCTACAGCAACTTGAAAAAGTTGATGATGATACTGTCGCTGAATCTAGGGTGCTACAATTATACGCCTTTGCTCCACAAGTGACGATAGGTCTAGGGCGTACGTACCTTACCGATGGCGAGGATACCAAGAAGATTGAAGACTCTTGGGAGTTACGTACAGCCATTGCTAAGGAATTCAACGATGCCCTGATGCCATTACTCACTAACGAAGTTGAGGAAATGCAGGCCGTACTACCGGGGCGACTATGGCGTAAGCGTCACCGTATCGTCGAGTTGTTCTCGCACGAAAGCCTGTTGCTGCCACGACTGGCGCTAACTACTAAAAAGCTTCCGGATACCATTGCACCGGGTGGCTTTCGCTATATTATAGACGCTGATTATCATATTAGTCTATCCTTTATCGTACATGCCGGTGAAAGCACTATAGCTAGAATACCTGGTTTGGGTGTATTCAATGAGATCATCGCTTCTTTGCAAGAGTCCATTGATACCTTGCAAGATATGGGCGAAGAGTCTAATGCCGCGGAGGTAGAGAATATTCTTGGTGAAGTCGAACTTCGTGCGGCTATGATTCAACTCGAAGAAGCAGGGCATGTTGATTTAGCCGAAAGACTAGCAACGGTAGCTTACGGCCACAATCCCCATGTGAAGTACAATGCTGACTAACGATGACTTTGATCAGCTCGAACTGATCGCCGAGGCAGCCAAGAATCCTCAGCTAAAGGAGGCGATGCTTCGTTTAATCGAAGCTATTCGTCGGGAGCAATTGTATCTACTGATGGAGTCTCCGAAGGAAGATGAATAACTTTGATACCATAGCTGAGTCACTTGATGAGCTGGGAGAGAAAGAATTAGCGGAGCAAGTGGATCGGTTACGTACGGCAGCAGCTTCCCGCCGATTACGCCGAGAGCTAGATCAACTGCGCTTCATCTTTCGTCGCTGGCTTGTCATTACTCAGAAATGTTATTTCTGCCATAAGACTTTTGGTAAGGGTCATCCCGTTAAGCATGTGACGGTGCATCACATTAACTTCGATCACTTTGATGATAGTGAGCATAATGTCGTCTTAGCTCATCGCTTTTGTCATCGATCTTACCATATGCAAAAGGCTAGGAGAGAAGGCATTACCTTTGAGACGGCTCCTTCTTGGCTTGGCTATTGCGCTGAAGAGTATGACGAAGATACTCTTGAATACTACAAATGCTTAAAAGCAAAGAAATAGGTGGTGAGATGGATCCGATTGAAAAGAAGCACTGGTTCAATCGTTTGTTGGCGTGGCCCCCTATCGCTTGGATGGGCCGAGTTATCAATGAGCATTCGGGCATTCGTCGATTCATTACATTTGTCTTGTTAGGTGCCTGGATTTGGTTGCTTGTAGACTTGTACTTTCAGCTACGCCCCTACATCTATTCCCAGGAGACTCCTACAGAGTCGATGATAGTAATTTATACAGCAGAATTCGAGCTATTTAAGCTAGTTCAAGTGGCCTTTTTGATTATGCTCGGTTTCTACTTTGCGACGAGAGCGGTTAATGGTGCAGGGCACGTAGTACAAGCAGGCACTACTTTAATATTGGATCGTATGGGTAGGGATACTCCACCTGGTCCTGGTGGAGAGGTGGAAGATGCCTTTGAAAGTGATGAAGTAGTGTCCGACGAGGACTTAGAAGCAGAATTGGCCGCTCTACGGGCCGAGGAGATAGAAAATGATTGAACTACAAGCAGCTGCTAAGAGTTTTCGTTCGGCGGGCGAAGTAGAAATAGCTAATCGGCTGGAACGACTTGCAGCATATCCGGATGCGCAGGAGCGGTTGGCTAAATTAGATACTAACAAGATCGCTCAAAAGATAATGGCTATATTGGATAAACTATCCATCAAGATGGGGCCACAAGCCTTTGCGCGCTGGAAGCTTGTCAAGGGAAAATTTACGGCAGGCGCATTAATCATGTCCCTCTCCTTTATTATTGGAGCAATTTGTGCCTTCTTATGCTTCGTCTGGTTTGGCGGTATAGGCGTACTAGGCGTGATATTTGGGACAACACTCTTAACTTTAGTTAATGGACTGCTTAATATCCTAATAGCTGCTTTTGCCTTAGAAGCATCTGTACTTATGGTGAAGGAAGCAGTCCATCTGTTCAAGATATTCTTGAAGGATCTGAAGGGAGAGCAAGATACTTCTGCCTATCAAGCCAAGTTCTTAGCTTCCTTCAAGAAGATCCGCGCAGCAGGACACATCTAATGCCCTACGATCTCAAAAAGCCTCCCAAGGATAAAGTGAAAGCGATTAAGAGTCGTCATCCTGCAGCGACCACGAAAGATGTTCGCCAATGGATTCATATCTTCAATGGCTGCATGAAGGAAGACTCCTCGGATGAAGGTAAGTGTCATGCCATGGCGTGGGGCGTATTGAAAAAGAAGTTGGGTGAAACTGTCGTAGCCTCAACACAGGCTAAGATTGTTAGTGATCTAGTAGGCTTGGCCAAAGAGCGTGGCTATATCTGTAGCGAGCGCAAGATGGGCAAAGACATTGTGCTAGACTTACGCTCGACTAAAGCACCACTCAAGGGCGTGCAGCAACGCGGAGGTGGCGGTTTCAAGAGCCAAGGCGGACAGCTAGTTATCGTCGTGGAGGAAGATGGATCTTGGTATAAAATGGGAGATCGCCCTCAGCAAGGTGATCCTAAGAATATTGTAATTAAGAAGCTGGGTCATCTCGCAAATAAACTCGATACTTTAGGTGAAGTAGCATTAGCGTCAGCCATTGATTTACTAGCGGAGAAATTTAATGCCTGATCAAGTAGCACTTCCCAAAGATTACAGCTGGATCTGGAAATTCATCGGACCCGGCATGGCGATAGCGGCAGCACTAGTTGTTTTATGGGGTACCGTTGAGCGTCATGATGAGCGCATTAATCGTAATACACAAGATATCGAAGCTGCCCGAGCTTTGAATCAATCTGTCCAGGAACTACGAGTTAGTGTTGAGGTACAAAATGCGTTACTATCTAGCATTACTGATCGTATTGATGGCTGCTGTAGCAATCGGGATCGATAATCATATTGGATATGCTCAAGTTACAGACGATGATTATGATGACTTTTGTGATGATGACTCAGCGAAGTTCATAGCCTTAGCGGAAGCCGACACCGATAAGGATAAGATTCCTGATGTCCTCGATTCATGTCCGACACAGGCTGAGACAGTTAATGGGTATCTTGATTTTGATGGCTGTCCTGATCGAATCCCTACCACTAACAATACTAAAGCACCGATTGAAATCCAAGGTCAACAGCAAGAAGTTCAAGAAATAAAAGATGGCGTGGATGAAGCCACACTAGAACTATATAAATGGCTTCTTGAGAATGATCCCCTGGTAGCAGCAGAGCTAGCCAAGAAGATTGAAGAGATTAGGGAGTAAGTGAGGTAGGAGATCCTTTGACGAAAACAATGGTTATAACGTTAAGTATTAAGAAGGATCATCTAGTGCCTTCCTGGAGTAAGCATGGCTAAGAAGCCTAACTGGCGTAAACATGAGGGTAAGCCATTAGCCGGGGCAGAGAATGTGGCTACTTATCGCCTATCCAACAATTGGTACTTAAGTTTCATCTTATATTACGATCCGGCGGGAAAGCCAAGTTACGTAACTGGTAAGGGTAATGATGTATCTGCTCCAGCTTTTATTTTACTAGCTGCAACAGCATTTCCTTTAGGCAAGATGGGTCGTTGGGGTAAATTTGAAGGTAGTGTTTTTATCCCTATCGCCTATACCGATATGACGGATGTTGTTGTACGAACAGAGCTTGATTTAGCTAAGTTCGAGACTCCACCACCGGATCTTCTGATCTTAGAGAAAAACGAATTCATACAAATAGCTGTCAATGGCATCTTAAAAGACTATTTCAAAAATGCCATACATCAATATAGCTCAATGCCCCCAGCAAAGGGCTTATACAAAGATAAATGGTGGCGGGAATATCAAAGTAAGCAATGGAGCCACGGTATTGGTACTTTTTATTACAAACTAAATAAAGATTTCGCCGTTGTTTGGCTAAAGCAAAAAGTAGCTACGACAGGTTTTCCCGCGATCCAAATTAAAGCTCCCTTTAGTAATCAGCAAGCAGCAGACCAATTTGCTATGAAGATGATTAAACAGTGGGAGACAAAGGGCTTCACTCAAGTAGAGCCCGGTTTCCTAACTAAAGCATTAAACAAGTTATTGGGCAAGCAACCCTTGGCAGCAAGTGTTCAGCTTGATATTATAGCTGAAGTGCTTGAGCAACTGGGCGAACATGAACTAGCCCTTAGCGTAGATAATTTGGTGGTAGAATGATCCCCCTACAAGCACTAACTGAACTGTCAAGCATTGCTGAGCAGTTGGAGCAGCGCGGACGCTTCGCGGAAGCCGCTAAGGTTGATGCAGCTGCCCAGCATCTCGCCAATTACTTCCAACGTAAGCAACTGCATAAAGAGCTGGAGAATGGCTCTTCATCACTAGCCAGTCGCGCGGGTAGCTTAGGCTCCACCATGGAGTTCAAGAAAAAGTCTCCACGAATTGAGCAAAAGATTGAGCAAGGCAAACAGCAACTAGAGCTAGTTTGGGATGTTACATTCGAACCACCTCTTAGTGAGCAGCTGGAACAATTGAGTCAGCAAACTCCTTTTGAATTAGCGAAAGGCCGTCTAGAGTTTGCTTTGTCCGGGAGAGTGATCTGGTGCGATGGTAGCAAGTTTGGATGTACTATTCAACTAGAAAATGATCCTGGTAGCCAGATGGTAATGACCAAGGCTGTCCAGAACTTGGAGCTATCTCAGCCACAAGCGGTCGTAGAAAAGAAGCCTGCGGGCAAGTTGACTATTGAAGGAGATGGAGATGATGATGTATTCAGGTCGATTTACGTTGGCGGATTGGAGCCAGAATGACCAATGAAGCAACCCTACGCGCAGTGATCGACGAGATCGCGCGCCTCGTGACCATGATGGACGCGGACATCCTGGTGAAGTCGATGGGCAACTCGGAGCAACGGGCACAGGCCGAGGCGCTGCGGCGGTGGAAGGCGAAGATCGAGGCGGAGCTGCGGCGGGCTGCGGGGCGGGAGTACACGGTATCGTGAGCAAGAGGATACGATGGGCCGGAGGATGCCCCTCATCGACACGAGAATTCGGGCTCTATGCCTGGACTGCCGGTCTTTGTGGTGGACTTACGGGCCTGACATTTCCTTCCGCACGTGCCCACACTGCTACTCGACGAGGATCCCTCCTCCAACTAAGAACAACAAAAATCAGTTGCTGAAACAGTAAGGTCACTAATGTACATCCCCGAAATAATCTTAGGTATCATTATCGCTCTTATTATTACTGGCTTGGCTGTTCCACAGACTAGGCCATATGTCTTAAAGTATTGGTACATCGCACTAGGATCAGTCATCATTCCCTTGCTAGTTATGCTCGGTAAGGCTCTTAATCGGCCGCAGGATCCCCATGCTCCTAAGGATAATAGGGAAGATGATATCGTAACTAATAACAAAGAAAAGATTGCCCAGATCGAAGCAGATTTGGCGATCAAGAAAGTTGCTAGCCAGGCAGAGCGTGAGCAAGCTGAGGCCGTCTTGGAAGAAATCCGAGGGGAATCCGATCGACAGAAACGCCTAGAGCGATTGGCCCAATTTAGTAACAAGTACAAATGAATCTAATCAAACAATTACAGGCATTAGGCGAAATGCAGCTGGCAGAAGCCGTACAGGAGCTGCGTATTGGCTCTAATGAAAGAGTCACTCTTTGTTTGACCAAAGATACTCCGGTATTACGAGTAGCCGTCTTGGATTATCGTAAAGGAAGAATTAGTCTCGACCAGGGTAAGGGTAAATATACTTCCATTTACGGCATAGAGTATCTTAAACAGCATTTAAGAGATACGGCTCATAAGGGTAAGGAACAGATTATTATCTTGGTGGAGAACTCCTGGCATCAGCAGAAACAGTATCTAAATATGGATGCTATGCATATGTTGATGACATCAGCACAAGCCAAGAAGACTAGTACTGAGCGCTTGAATAAGGGACTATCGGCACTAATCACAGAATTAGCTTACCGAAAAGATTTGGTATTAGTTCGTCTACCCCGGGTATGCTCAACTACTTATCCCTGCCCACTAGCGGCAGGAACAATAGACCTAGAACTAGCGCGAGTCAAGCAAGAGATTATTGATCCTTTTTTCCATCAAATTAATAGAATAGATACTTCCGAACTACTCCTAAAAGCGTATCTCCGAGGAGATTACATTAGCTTGGCCCGTGGAGTAATATCTCTTGGTCAGATCAAAATCATAGAAGGTAAGGCGCATATAGCCAGGCATGGTTCCCAACAATGGCAACTTTTAGATGCACGAAGCCTTCAGAAAATCGTTCGAGGCAATAGATGAAGAACTTACTAGCCTTACTAATGGCAGGAATAGTACTGCTACCTATTCAATGGGCCTGGGCCGATAATATTTCAGAAGTAGATATTGCTGCACAAGAATCTTGTGCTATCGATCATCAAGCAGCAGGCACCGCAGAAGATCCACTATATAGCTTCAATAACATCGCTATCTTATACAAATGTCCACAAGGTAATGCTCATTGTATGGCCAGTAAGTATTACATAGGACTCTTGGTAGATGAATGCTTTATCACTAAAGCTATTCTAAATGCCGAATATGCCGGACAATTTCGACGGGATACTTTGCTTGAGTCGCAGGCTAGGGCATTAATGAAAGAGTCTTATGAGCAGGCAATCATCGACTTACGCCTACTAGTCGATGAGTGGAAAGGTTCATATTCTATCCTCGAAGCTAACTATAACACGGCCTTAGAGCAGCATCGTAAGTTCAAGCAACTAACTCCCTTCTGGCTAGGATTGGGCTTCTTTGTAGGAGCAACCCTAACGATAGTTATACTTTGGTCGGTCACGGATCTCTTACAAGATAAGCTAGGAATTGAACAGAGCAGTATAGTCAGGGAACCGAGCTTACAAAGGAAGAGTTCACACGTTATTTCATGGTGAGTAGCTATGTTCTACAAACAAAACAAATATAGACTATCCCAGTATGAACTGGATCGTGGTACAGTGGTTTGTCCTGAATGTGGTGACGTCCTAAGTCCTACAATTAGAACGCAGGCTTTTGCCTGCGATAGTTGCCAATTCACTGTAACTGCTTCGAGTGTAGGTAATCTGCCTCCATCTTGGAAGCAGCCTTTTATCTTACAGCAACGGCGTGAGGTTGTAGCCGAGCAATTAAAAGAAGCTGTAGATATGCTGACAAAAGCCAAGCAGTATAATGCTGCTCAGAGGTTGGCCCATGCGGCATTGGATCTAGAGCCAGAAATACCTCATAACGCTAATCTGCAGGAAGCAATGCAGCTACTTGCAGAAGCCGAAGACGAAGCCACCAATTCCGATGACAATCGTTTGCACCCTATCGCTGCGCGTATAGCCTTAGCTAAACATCAAGTACTTAATTAGCAGCGCTGCTGCAAAACAAAAATGAGCAGCTAAGCTGCTAGGAGTGGCAAAATGGCACAAGGACATGTTGTTACAATTACGAATATTACGACTGGTGTTGTGGCAGTACCTGGAATTTCTGGTACGCTAATTAATCCCGGTCAGAGTCAAGAAGTTACTATCGCTACGGATACATTGGAGCAGAGCGGTTTGGCCACTATGGCGGCTGCCGGTCTGATTAACTATGTTGTAGCCGATGATGCTGATGTTCCAGCAGCAATGCAGATTCCGACTAGCGCGGATCTAGCCGCCGGTATTGTCGATCACGTCGCAACGCATGAAACGGGCGGCGGTGATGTTCTGACGGACATTCCGGCGGCGGCAACGCTGGCTGGCGGCGTAGTCACAGTCACTAATATGGCAGCCCATGTGGTCAGCACAGCTAATCCGCACACCGTAACCGTAGCCCAACTGGCTTACAATACTAAGTGGACAATGTCTACGGGAGCCTCGCTTTGGCGCGAGGATGCAGATGCTATTCAGACCAATGGTGCAGGCACGATCGGAGATGCTACAGAGACTCCTATTACCGTTGACTACATCAAACTTTACGATGCCATAAATGTAGAGTTTGTTCCCTTCGCGACCAGTTCGTCGGGTACCGACGTAACAGCCAATGGACAGTTTGCTACTGACACCAACAATGCAGGGGATGCTGTTTACATTGGTGGGGCCATTAAGTTCCCCGAAGTTAGTATCAATATCACGGGAGCTGGTGCCGGTCAAACATATACAGGTGACGCATATGCTTGGGAGTATTGGAATGGAGCTGCTTGGGCGGCCTTGACCATTGGTTGGGATGGTACCGATGCAACGGCAAATGATGGCTTGCAGCCATTCCAACAGAATGGTGCCATTAGCTTCGTTCCTCCGGTAACTTGGGCATCATCTACAATAGATGGTCAAGCTGCTTTTTGGATTCGCGCTATTGTTACAATAGCCGCCAATCTGAATGCAGTAGGTAATTCGGCCGGGGCGCCATTCAATTACGTAGTACCTGATGATGGTTTCATCACTCCCTTCGGTGGCATTATTCAGAATATTCGTGTTATCGATGGTGCAACTACGGTTCACGGCGCTCAGACCATTAACTTTATTCTACATTGCTATAGTAATGGGGCAAACTCCGGTCTGCTAACTTGGGCAATTAATAAGAGGCAAGATAGCTTTACAATCACGCCTATGGCCGTAGCGTCTTCCTCAGTAATGGGTGTAGTTGTCATAGGAGATGATGGTGGCGCCGGTAATGATCCGAGCGGCGTCGTTATCGAGATGACTGTCACAGCGACGGCCTAAGGAGAGTAAGATGGCACAAGGACATGTTGTAACAATTACGAATATTTCGGCCGGCATTGTAGCCATCTCAGGACTTCCTGGTGTGACTCTTGCCCCCGGTCAAAATCGCGTAGTTACTCTATCTACAAAACAGCTGGAGCAAAGTGGTCTTCAGGCAATGGCGACTTCCGGTTTAATTCGCTATGCTGTAGCCGATGATACCAATGTACCCGCTGCGATGCAAATTCCCACCACTGCTGATATTGTTGCAGGCATCGCGCACGTTACTACCCACGAAACGGGAGGCGGAGATGTCTTAACCGATATTCCGGCGGCTGCGACCTTAGCTGGTGGAGCTATCACGGGCACGGCTACCGCGGGACATGTGCTTAGCGTAGCCAATCCCCATAGTGTAACCATGGGCGCGGGTCAGCTAGATTTTTCGGATAAGTGGGTAATGTCTACTGGTGGTGCTCGTTGGAGAGAAGACGCGGATGCGATTCAGACCAATGGTGCTGGCTTGGTTGGTGATGCAGCGGAAGTTGCTTTAGGTGCTGCCTCTGTTATAACTTATGATGCTGGTTTAGTTGAATGGGTACCATTTATCACTAGCGCCACGGGTACGGATATTTCGGCCAATGGGCAGTTTGCTTCCGATACCAAGAACAACAATGATGCGGTTTATATTGGACATACGGTACCCTTTCCCGAGGTTAGTATTGACATTATAGGAGCTGGTGCCGGCCAAACCTATACCAACAATGCCTATACCTGGGAATACTGGAATGGTGCCTGGACTGCCCTAACACTTGGTTGGGATGGTACGGATCTTACCGCCAATAATGGACTTCGTCCCTTCCAACAGAATGGTGCCATTAGCTTTGCTCCTCCACTAGATTGGATCGTTACCGCTACACCGGGAACAAGCCTTTTCTGGATTCGTGCTAGACTTACTAATAAGGCTGGCCTGAATGTGGTGGGTAACACGGGTGGAGTTACATTTAATCGTGTCATTCCAGAGGATGGCTTCACGGTACCGGCGAGTGCTACCATCAATCATATTCGTGTGCTTAACGGTCGTGCGGTGCTTCATACTGGTGCGGCTATCACATTTGTTTTGCATGAGTATACTTCGGGAACATACTCCGATACCTTAACTTGGGCAACGGGCAAGCAGCAAGATAGCTTCACCCTTGCTGGCGGTTTGTTAGCAGCCACAGGTGCACAACTTGGCATCGTTGTTGTAGGAGATGATGGTGCACCAGCTAATGAACCCGGTAATGTCGTCATCGAAATGAATGTTACGATTGCCTAAGACCAATGAAGCAGTATTGTTTGTGTCGCCGCGAGGGATGCTGTCCCGTAGTCTGGGTTGATTTCGATAACAGACGAATGACGTTGATGGAGAATAGCGAATTATTCCATCTTGATTTCGCCTACCTTTTAGCATTACGCAATACGATCGATGAAGTCTTAGCCAAGGCAACACCAGAAGTCCAGCAAGGATTTACATTGGAAAAGGAAGAGTAAATGGGACGCTGGCAAGAGATGGTCGTGATTGCTGAGACCCTTGAGTTATTGGGGGAAGCAGAACTCTCTGCGCAAGTAGATCTGCTAATAGCCATTAGTCCTCCCACAACAGATGCAGTAATTAATGCATTTACGGTGCTAGGTATCTCATTTCACGCGAACGATGCCGATATCAAACAGGCATATCGCAAGGAAGCGCTGAAGCATCATCCTGATCGCAATGAAGGAGATCCTGAGGCAGAAAAGCGGTTTAAGCGAGCCAATGAAGCCTATGAATTATTGACGGGTAACTTCCAGATTGTAACGGGATTCAAAGAATTCTTCCGCAAGAATCCTCAGAAGACAGCCGACGATTTCAAGAAGAAGAATACTCATTACGATCGTCAGTATCAACAATACCAAGGTCACCAAGAATCGGACCAGCGTGCGCGCGAGGAGTATTATCGACGGTATCATCAACGACAACGCGCCACAAATGTGGTAAACGCAATATACAGCTTTTACCTTGTTCTGATATTCATCGTCATTTTCGCCTCTGTGCTTAAAACGATACTTGACGCGACCAGAAAGCATGCTCCCAAGACCTACACTAAACTATCGGGGATGCTTGTTCGCCTAAAGAAGCTTGGTTGGAAGCCGGGCAATAAGAAGCTAACCTCCGCACAGAAGGTGGAGATTAAGAAGACGGCTAAGCAATTTAATAAGCAAGAACAATCCTTCTTGACTAAGATCTTCCATCAAGCACGTAAGAAAAATAAATCAGAAATTAAACTAGTAGCTGGGAATTTTGATCGAGGAGAGCAAAAATTCCTGGTGCAAGCATATGCTAAAACAAGAAGGCTTAGGAGCTTATGATGCCTATCCGTTGTACCTGTAATTTCACCGGTCGTAATAAATGCCCCGTTCACCGCCCTGGTGGTTACTTCAAGGTGCCACATCGACAAATCCATGATACTATAGCAGCAAATGCTCCGGCTAAAAAGCCAGTTATTGCCGCTCCCATGCCTACAATAGAGCCGCCTACAATAGAGCCGGATGTTGTAATTCCTGGCTTACTGGGTGTAGATATCTCTTTGACCTTAGAAGAAAAGGTTGACATGGTTGAAAACGCTATGGAGATGACACCCGAGATTCTAGCATGGACATGGACCAAAGAGGAGCTGGACGCTTTGAGCTGGAACGCAATCCGTCGTCTGGCTAGTGGGCATGAAGTTTCTACTAAGCGTCGTATCAATCTAACTAAGAATCTTTTGGGCAAGCGCGGTACCGTATAATGACGACTATCCTTCAGGCCATAGAACCCGCATGGCCTGTGTTAGCTTACAGCGATGACGCCTTAATTCGGATAATAACGAAGCCGGGCGTAAAAAATCGTATGCAAGCCAGTGCAATCCAAGAAATTGTCAAAAAGTATTCGCGCAGGGCTAGACAGCTGTTACGCAGCAAATACCCTGACTATATCTTAGATAAGATAGCCCAATATGCGCTACAGAGAGCAATGCGTCACTTAAAAGAAGTGACGTACATTTACACTCATAACAATGGTCTAGTACGCACGAGTCGCGGTAATTATCGTACTATCGATGATATGATTCGTGATAAGGTCCCGCTATACGCAAGGATCAAAGCACAGGAGATGGGTATAGACCCGGATACCCTGCTTACAGAGGATACTCCTCCAGAAGAAACTGAACCCGATCCTTGGGAAGAAGTGACTCCTAAGGAAAAGCCTGTAGATTATTACGAGCGTCCTCCTCTCAAGATGCCCACCCCAGCTGAGCTCAGCAAGATGCCTCTCAAGGAGATGTCTCATCGACATCCTACGCATGTGATTACAGAGCTATCCAAGATAATGGATACTCGTATGATGGATAAGGGACATTTCAAGGAGATTATTCTGGGAGGTTGGGGACCCGAAGTAGTCAAGTGGGCCGTTAATACCCACGCTCGTTGGGAGACTGGTCGAGGTCTGGACGATCTACTTGAATGGTATCGTCCGGCGGCTTCCCATGTGCGGCAGTACATCGTCGCAGCTTTCTTCACCATTGCTAAGGATAAACGCTATCCGGGGCTAGCGACTAAAGCGATCGATTATTTACGCAGGATGATGCTAAAGGGCGATCGTCGCGATAGTGAGAGAGCATATGCTTATCTAGAAGAAATTGGCGTCGATCCTTTTGAGGGATTAAAGCTAGATAGTCTACCCCATTGGTTTGCCCGAATCGTCGAGCAACTAGCACGGGAAGAGTTAGCGAGGGGCACGTCTAAGAAGGATGAAACGCGCTACCAGCGACCTGGCTTCAGGCCTACGACTCCTACGGAAGAGCCGATCAATGAGCCCAAGCCAGACCCCGATCCACAAACACGCAAGCGCATGGAAAAGGAAGTCGAGGAAGAGTTAGGCAAGACTGCAGAAGATCCTCGTGGTATAATTAAGGAAGATAGAGTCACGGCTATTTTGGCGGTGCTCTTCCTATCTGCCCTGCTTGTCGTACCTTTACTAAAAGTGGTCAAGGTAGCGCTTCCTAAGCTATACAAGAAGATCCTAGAGTTCCTCAAGTACCTCAAAAAGCGATTTGGTTGGAAGCCTGGTAAGAAAGATCCCCGTGTAGAAAATGAAGCGGCCAGGTTCGTTGCCAATCTTCCCAAGGAGGAACGCAATAAGCTAGGCCGTATTTCGGAGCGTATCTGGAAACGTAGGAAATGACAGAAGTTTTACAGTTATTAGCTTGTTATGGTCTTGTCTTCTTTCTAGCAGATTCACATTTAACCGTGGAAATTCGTGAGAAGATAGACTCTTGGTTATATCCCTTCAAGGGAATCTCTGATAAATATAAGCAACTAACCAGTTGCTATTTTTGTATGGGAACTCATGCTGGTTGGGTTAGTTATTGTATGAGATGTTTTCTGGTAGAACCACCAGCTAGCTTTGGTGCCTTCGTTGGGGGCTTTTTGAGCTGGTCCTTCGCCAGCGCTACATTCTGTTATATTCTCAACCTTATAGTTGAGTGGTTTGAAGATGACTAAAACTGCCGCACCCATCAATATTACCGTTGGTAGAATTCAACAACTACTACGATCCCATCCCTATCAGCTGGAGACTTTCACCGGCGCGATCACCTTGCGTACCGAGTGGAATAGAAATAAGAAATTAGTTGAGACTCAACTTAAGGCGCTTGTTCGGGAAGCTCAATCAATTAAAGACTTAGTCAGATTCAATATTGAGTCTCATTCTGGTTTTTATCGAGGTGTAATTGAGTTCGAGGATAAGGACTTTATTCGAAGACAGAAACTCAGAGTCGTACAGGCTGTTGACACTAGCCCGAAAGTCATCTATTCTTTGCAACGGGCGGTCTTGGCGCAGCTTCAGAGAATGGCTGCTTCAGGGGAATTGCCTAACTTCCTGCGCCGCTTGCGCGAGGAGGAGGAAGACTGCTACAAGAAGATTAGTGTAGCCTTCCTGACTGCTTATTATAATGGCTGGCAGTTGGGTCATCCTTTGCCCCAGCAAGATCTACAGGCGCTAGCCAAGATCCTACCCGAAGATTATGGCACACTAGAACTACTTAAGAATGCACTTAAGCAGCGGATAGCCCGTGTTCAGCGGGTGAAAGTTGAAATAGCTATCCGTAAGATTATTGTCGAGATCCGTAAGAGACTACATAAGTCTAAGTATGAATTGAAGCAGCAGAATATTGGTGGTAAAGAATACTTGAAGCTACGTTGGCGCCTTGATAAAGTAATGGACGAACTCAAGGACATTGAGTCCGGGTACGATGGCTCTAAGTCCAAGCACGCCGCATTGCAACGAGTAGCGGGAATGCTAAAGAAATATATCACAATCAAAGGCGGGTCTTACGACACATTCGAGGGACAAGTTTATTTAGAAAAAACAGATCATCGTAAGAAGGAGTTGGTTGTTGCGGTAAGTGTCTATGGTAAAAAGTTGTACTTCTTGACAAAAGAAGATGGGACGTATATTAAGACACTAAAAAGTCCCTACGATGTGATCGCTAGTATGCAGGTTGAAGATGTAGGTAATCCTCTATTAGATCCCCTCAAAAACCTACAGGCTTTATCGGACCTAGTCGCTCTAGTAGTAATTCGTTGCAAGTACGAGGACTATATTCCTCTCTGTCAGCATTTCTATCATAGCTTGGAGAAGGCCGAGCAAATTCTGATGAAGACTAGCATAGCTCCCGCGGAGCAAGAGGCGGTTAAGACGCTGAATGCCGAGCTAAAGAGTGCCACTATCTTCCTACAAAAATGGTTTGCTTACGGGCTACGCAGTCTTCCTAACAAGTTATGGCAATGGGGGCCTAAGCAACAAGCTAACTTCCAGAAGATGGTTAAGCATCTAGTGCAAGCACAGGAGCGGCGCCTACCCAAGCTACGGGCTGCCCTCTTACCCTTACTAGATGACAATGAGCGTAATCAGTATAATCAAACAATGCAGATTTTGCCTAGCCGCAACTCCACTCAGTTCGTCTTACGTGCTAAGCTATCCAAAGAACGTTGGTTAAAGCTAACTAGTCCTCAATATGAGAAGTTCTTTCTGAAGCCTCCATTATATTTCCAGGAGAAGCTTAAGGTAATGCTATGAATAAATCTCAGCAATTAGACATAATCGCTGAAGCGTTGGAACATCGCGGGGCGACAGAGCTAGCTGCCCAGATCGATGTTGTCGCCTTTAATGCACGTAAGATTCTTACCCAAAAACGAATAAGGGCGTTACAGTATGCTTTAAGGAAAGCCTCGGTAGCGTTAAAGGAAGCCAAGACGAGTAAGCAAAAAGCAAGGGCTAAGAAAGCATTAGCTTTCTGGACCAAGAAACTAAAGAAGCTAGCTAAAGCCGAAAAAGCAGTCCAAAAGCATATAAAGAAGCTCAAGAAATAACATGGCCTTACTGGAAGACATTCAAGATTATGTCAATCGGATTATGCCGCATCATTCCGCAGCGCATATTATTCCGCGCGGTATTGCTATCCCCATTGATACCTTCTTAGTTGGTCCTGTTCGCTTTGCTCGTAAGATTGGGAACTTCCTACCCGTTTTGGTGCCCGATAATACGGTAGTGCTGATACAAGCGGCCGCTAAGAATGATCAACATTTGCATGTTAGTAGTTTGTTATCATCGTTTATTCCGGGAGCCATCGTCTCGCTGGCCAGAGGCCAGCTAGCCGAGATCGATGATGCTATCACCTTTGAAGACGATGAAGGTATCATTGATTATCGCATTGGCTTAACGGAAGCTATTAGTGGTCCTGTCGCCTACGATGAAGAAATTATCCTACATGCGGTACCTATCTCCGTTAATATTCCCAATCCCTACATTGCGGATATTACTGTTATTGGTAGCAATGGTATTCATACTGCTATGGAGGTCACTGCTAATGTGGCGGGACCAACAGGTCGTGGTATCTCCATTGTGTTCACGGTAGCCGGAGCCTTAGCAGTCGTTGAAGATGTGGCGCATAAAGCCATCGCTATTGATTATGTTGATGGTATCACGACAGCTAATGCAATCATCGCAGCTTGTGCTGGTTTAACATTAGCAACATTTACATTATCGACGGGTAGTTTGGGTACCGGTACTTACGTAGGTGCCGATAATATGCTCAGTTTCGCCACGACAATGTCGCCCGGCGTACGAGTACTATCAGAGTATCCTATCTATCCTGGCGATAGCGTCTCAATGTTTACAAACCCCGATCTAATTATGTCCTTAACGGACACAGCAGTGGTAGATAGTACAGAGATTGGTACGATAGTAGGAGGCACGCTGTATGATCTAGTATTGTCCGATGACTTGCCTCTGACTGTCAACATTGGTGACGTGATTTATCTTCGGGGATTTCCCGCATACCAATCCACCGCCTTGCCTATTCCCACGAATCCTGTCTTTGAGGGGCAAATCGGTCCTCTTATCCTAGACTATATTAGTGGCACGATAGCCGATGTCAAGTTCGAAGATGGTGAACAGGCCTTCGATGAGACATTGACCTTAGAATGGTTGGCTTCCGATCAATCGGAGATCCAGCGGACCGTAGGTGCTCTTAAAAATACCATAATGCCTTACCGGGGCATCGAAGCCGATATGATCCTCTTTTGGGATTTGATTGAAGGTAAGCTCAACTATCGCGAGTCCAGCGATGAGACCATCTGTATTGCTAATGCCGATGGTCAGTTTGCTATCAATACGCCCTTAGTTCCTTCCTTGGGAACAGATGTGGCGTGGATAGGTACTCTAATCAATCCAGAAGCCGTAGTGGCTACGGTAACATTCACCTTCTTCCCCAATGCTCCTCAGACATTCACTATCCCCGCAGGAGGATTCTTACCGGCGACATTTGGTGTTTCAGCAGTAGAGGACAATCCTACCCGCCTTGAAATAGCGGTTACAACCGCCGTGGACGGAGAGCTCTATATCCGGGATATGGCTGTGGTGGGGCAGCAAGTGGATTACATCCGTTACTCCTTAGTGACCAATGCAGATGGTGTCTATGATTGGATATCCTCCGGATTGATCGTTAAACCCCTCTGGATCTATTTAGATATGCTCAAAGCTCGCCACGATTATGCTAACTTCAATGGTGGCAAGATCTTCCAGCACGGGTAAAGTCCCAGCAGTAAGATTAACAACCAATACAGCCGGGATTCTTGCTTAACGTTATCTATTCCAAGGGTAATATGAAAGATTTACGCAAACTACAACTAGAGACGCCGTTGGTCCGGGTTAAAGTGGCGGATCTTGATGATTATGTTGATCTAGAACTGGATAAGGAAGACCTAGCTGCGCTTGATAGGAAAATGATTCCCAAAGTAGAAGACTACTTCCGTCAGCTTCGTAAGGTTCATCTATTAACGAACTTAGCATACCGTATGGCTGACACGATGGGTGATGAAGAGTCCATGACAGTCTTGCGAGAAAAGTTTGTGGCTGTTATCCAGGCACAAGCCAATCTCATCCGTGCAGCCAAGAGCTTCCAAGCAGACAAATCCGCCCAGTTCGAGTATGCCATTAATATCGCCGTGAAAGATGCCCAAACGGCTAAGCAGCTTCTCCGTCAACGCATTGAAGAAGCTGCCGAAATCGTGCTCAAAAAGAAGAAGCTAATGCTAGCTAAGGTCAAGTTAGCAGAGTCCTTGGATGCGCAGGGCCGCTCGGAGTTTTGTGCGGCTGAAGATATCATCGACCTAGGGGATGGTGTATATGTTGAAGCTAGCTTTTTGGTTATGGCTCCAGGCAGACTCGAGCCAGATCTTTCCAATAACCGTATTGTAAAAACGCGGAAGCTAAGGAACTTGTTCTCTGAGCAGTCTTGGATCGCTGGAGATTATGACAAGCTTATGTCTCTTGTAGGGCCAAAGTTTGATGAATGGTGGCATAAATTCTGCAGACCTCTTCGATTTAGGATTCCCGAGGAAAATTTAGGTGTCGTGTCGATTCCCAGCAATTTCAACACTGGAGGAGGAAACAGCGAAGTACATCAGGCAGGAAATGAGTACTTTCTAATGTGTGACCCTCCCAATGGATCAGTCCTAATTAGTAAGGTTCATCGAGTTAATGCTCCCTCTGGATTGTTGATTGTCTCATCTTCAGAAATGGGTGGGAGAATGCATCCTCAAGGACATTTCAAATTATCAGCAGCTGGTACATATCAGATCAATCAGCAAATCATTAATGGTCGCGTAGCTGCGGTAATAAAGCGATGACTACTGTAATATGGAAGCAAGCCCTACTCGAAGAGCGGATGTACTACGAGGGGCTACAGCACTACTTTGACTACGCTTATAATCCTCAACTACTTAAAGAGGGTCAGGAGAAGTGCGCTTCGGTTTTAGCTAATGCCGTCGTTGATGATATCGTCCGCCAGCTTGCTAGGGCGCGTGTCCGAGTAGATAAGCTGCAGCTTCAACGATGGCTCATTGGAAAGTTCAAGGAACTCGATCCCCGGTATATGTATAGGGAGCTTAAGACTACTCCACAAAAGCTAAAGGGCCTACCTCAGAGGATCAAAGATGATCCTATGCAAATGGCTGGGTACGGTATCGCTCTGGCTCTAGGCGTCTCCTTCAAACATGTGATACTACCAGGGCTAGCAGCACAGTTAGGTATGCCTGGCGTGGCCTTGATGATACATACGCCCTTCATACCCGTCATCGAAGCCGTTGTATTAGCATATCATCGCTACATTCATTGGAATGCTGCGAAGAATGATCGTAGTGCTAGCGTCAAGACCGCTGGTGCCTGGGGCGAAGGAATTCGTGAGAACGATTATGTCGCTGACTGCGAAGCGGTCATCGAAAAGATTTGCGGCTGGGAGCGAGAGTTTAATCGTAAACAGGACACACATTCTCGTGGACCTATTCCCGCTAAGCTGTTGAATGATAATTACGATAAGATTCTAGTGTACGTCGTCAAAGAGATTAAGAAATCGCGGCGATTTGTTAAGTCCCATCCAAAGTTCAAGCACGAATTTTATGCGGCTTACGCTTGGGCCTGTCTTATTATGGGCACGGGCGCCCGTATGGAGCATACGGTCAAACACCTCTTCCTTCAGTGTATTGATGATGAGATGGATTTTGGACTGGAAGTCTGGAGTCATCCCAAGCTACGACTCAAGGAACTACGCATCTTCCGCATTGAAGTTGTTGCTTACCGTAATGGACAGCCCATTGAACGCTGGGCTAAAGATTATGCGCGTAGTTACGGCCGTGTAGCATCCATCAAAGAGGCGGGCATCACCGATCTAGCATTAAAGCCTATTCTACAGAGCATGCTGGTTCACGTACCCAAGGCTTCTCCATTACCCAAGCGAGAGGCCCAAAAGGGTATTCTCAAGACCTTTAAGTTGCACCAAAAGAAGCTGACGGTATTGTTCAAGACAGCAGCCAAGAAGTTTGGGGACAAAGTCAAGGCGGCTTGGGCTTGGATCAAGCGCCATAAGATTTGGATAGGATTTATCGCGGCGTTGGCCATAGTACTATCCCTGGCCGCCTCACTATTGGCAGAGTACTTTGATTCACAGATCCTACGAATCTTGGGCGCACCCTGGACGGTTTTCATTAACTCCATCTTGGCCCGTGGCGATGTACAAATGGCCAAGCATCTGCGGGGCCAGATACCTGCGGATACTAAACGACTATCCCAAGGGAATCCTGCTCTTGCAGCAGCCTATCAACAAGAAATTAAGCGCGTAGCCGCCCGCTGGAAGGTGTCTCCTATACCACAAGACGTACTCGATCCTTTTATTGTAGTCGGAGATCTGTCAGCGATGGGAGCTAAGGCAGGCACTACCAAGGGATCGGGTGTTATCATAATAAGTCCCGAGCTACTGGACGAAAATAATCATGTGCCTCCGAGCATCTTAAACATTCTCGTGCATGAGGGCATACATCTCTTACAAGAGTTTCGCAAGCGTAGTCCGCTATCTGGCGACACTCGTGTAATCAAATCTATCTTTCTAATGTTTGGTCAGATGGAAGCTGCCGAAAAGGCATATCTTCGAGATCCAGATGAAAAGGAAGCCTTTGCCGAGCAGCTAATTTCTATGGTAAATGCGCGGGGCTGCTCTTGGCCTAATGTAGATCCTTGCCTTCTACCCGCAGCGGTCAGCTTACTGGTCACAAGAGGCGCGATGCCCTCTGGTACAGAGAATCTGCCGGATCTGCAAAATAAGCTTATTCGCTTGTACCGTGGAGAGGATATCTTAGAGCCCGGCCTGGATCATATTTGGGGCATAGCCACACTTAAGTCCCAGAAGATTAAGATCATACAGGTAATCAACGGCATGATGGCCTCGATTAAGAATGTGCTGACTACATATTACAAACTAAATCAATATTCTTCGCTAGCGAAGACCGCCGCCAAGCCCTTTCCTAGCGCCAATGACCAATACAAGTCATTGAAGCCTAGCGGTAAGCCCAAGCGTTGGTTGCAGTGTACCAAGCCGGAGCAGAAGACGACTAAGAAGGGCAAGACGATCTGGCTATCCACTTGCTATTATAAGCAAGGTGACAAGTACCGTGCAATGCGCCGCATGGTGGGTGGTGCCAAGAATGTTCGACCATCATCCATCCGTATTGACGGTAAGAAGATTCCTATTAGGGACGGAAGGCCCCCACAGATGGGCCAAGGCCAAGGGCAGGGTGCACCTGCACAAGGGCCCGCTGGAGGCAACCGACCCCAATTGGCACCTAATACCTTCGCTCTCAAAGAGAGCAGCAAGTCTTTAGTCAATGCTGTAGGACAGAAGAGCTTCACGGCCGATCAGATTGACGAAGCAATTGATATTGATCTGGAGCTGAGTACCGTAACGCCTGGGGCTTACGAGCACATCAATCCCTTTATTGCAAAAGAATTGCGGAGGATGTTGGGATGAGTATGTTACGGCAAGCATGCATCATCGCCTCCGGTGTGTGGGGAGGGAGCCAGACACTCCTCAAAAATCGTGATCGTAACTATGATGTGAAACTCTGGGTTGTACATGAAGTACGTGATGACATCGAAATAGCTTACGTTCTGGATGACGTAACTGGATGGTCCGAAGGTCTCAATGAGTATGGCATTGGGGTCGTGAATACAGCTCTTCAGGTAAAACGAGATGAAGCCGAGAAGCAACTGGCCAACAAACCAGGCAAGAAGTCGAAGGATGGCGAACGTATTCTCAAGACGTTGCTGGAGAAAACGCTTGATAGTGCTGTGAAGGTTGCTTGTACTTTCAAGGGTGGAATCAAAGGCCACACATTTATCTCAGACTTGAAGAAGACAGTGTCGATTGAAGCCACAACCGAACATAAACATATTACCAAGACTCTTTCCAATACTAAGATCCACATCCGCACAAATCATGGCTTCCATTACGAGGATGCTGGGTACGCTCACGATTCCGATAATTATCATTCCTCTGTGGCTCGAAGGGATAAGGCGATAGAGGTATTGCGGGGGCTTGGTAGTCCTGCTGAGATCGGCCCTGCTTTGATGAATAACCGACCCAAGGATCGGAATGATCCAAATGCAATTGTCCGAGACACGGACAATATGCGAACATCGTCACAGATGGTTCTGGATCTGACAAATAAGACTCTCCTATTAAACTTAATTCCGGAGAAGGTAGAGTTTCTGGGGTTGAAGGATAAGATGCCAAAGGGACGTACACCAAAGATTGCTATCAAGGTATTTAAGTATACCGATGTGGATGGAGATGGCGACGTGGACCAGATTGAGGTGACTAAGATGGCTAGTATTGAGAAGCAAAAGCAGCTCAAAACAAATCTGCTTGTGCATAAGAAAGAAATCCCGTTATGCTATAAGCTGCTGAAGAAGGAAATTGAGCTAGAGAAGACCCGCCCAGAGGATGGAGATTGGACAATGGCCACGGTAAAGGAAGCCAATTGGGTAGACGATCTTATCTCCTTCTGGAAGGGTCTCAGTCCCGATAGCAAGGTTTACGTTATCATAGCGTTGCTAACTTTATTACCGGCAATGCTATCCGCCATCGCATACTTGCTAAACGCAATTACTCGTATGATTGGCACTACTTGGAAGATCATTGCCGAATGGTTAAATGGTAGGGCCAAAGGCGAAGAGCGTGTCCCCGGTGAAGAGGCTCGTCTCAAAGCGGCTATTAAGAAAATGCCCGACAAAGAGCAAACTGCTCTTTTCAAAATGCTAACAATTGCATATACAAAGGCGGGAGTGCCGCCACAGAAGATTATGCGGATCTGTCAAAAGGCAGCAGCAAAAACCGCATCAACTGGAGGAACCATGTCCATCAAGACGGCGGCTCTTGACCGAGCCATCGAACTACTGGAAGAAGATGGCAAGTATGAAGCCGTAGCCCAAGCTCGCCGTCTTCAGGAACGTTATGCTGCAGACGCGGTCGGTATTCCTAAACGTATGTACGCTGATCTGGAGCGCTGCGTCAAGGC
>Ga0114918_10000336_pt1 | contig 40461 bp, 43 predicted proteins | sample LantaG_FD_87015 | JGI IMG/M metagenome (GOLD analysis project Ga0114918, IMG submission 87015) | Deep subsurface microbial communities from Baltic Sea to uncover new lineages of life (NeLLi) - Landsort_02402 metaG | ecosystem: Environmental > Aquatic > Marine > Oceanic > Sediment | place...
CTGAAAGTTGGGATAATAATACTATGACTCCTAGTTTTACAGTGACAAGTTTAATGGCTAACATTACTTTGTATTATGAATTGTATAGTGAAGATGTTGGAACTGGATTAGCAACTATAACAACTGGTTATAACACTACAGGTGATTTGATTAGCACTCCTTTAGTTGAATGGTTTAGTTATAAAGAGTATCGTGGAGAAGGAAGTGCTGAATTGTGTGCAAATGTAACTGATTTAAACAGTCATTCTAGTGTTAATGTGAGTTTTATTTGGCAAGACCAAGATTTAGTAAATGGAAGTAATGCAGTTAGTGAAGAAACTGAAGGAGTTTATTGTGCTAATGTTAGTCTTACTTATGGTAATAATTATACTTTCATGGCTGAAGTAACTTATTCTGATTCTGAAATTAATCACAGTGATAGTTATTCTAATGATTATTTACCTGTTCAGGAGTTCTTTGCAGGAAGTACTGTTAGAGATGATGAAGATAGATTGTTTAATCAGTTTTGTTTTCCAATAGATGATGGCAGTATTAACCGAAGCTTGTGCACTAATTATACTGGTTTTAGGAGTGGTGCTAATCTTTTAGATACTGAGATTTATATTGAAACTAATATTACAACAGAAGGGCTTAATGTTAGCTGGTATGATGGAAGTAGTTGGACTGATTATGAAATGTTTAACAATTCTGATTTTAGTTATTTAGAACTTACAGGATTAGGTAGTGCTTGGCAAACTTTTTATATTTATAATAGTTCAGGATTGGTTCTTAATTGGACTAAGCCAAGTCTTACTCATCCTACTCCTGCAGGTGGAGGGACTGGTTTGACTAGAACTGATGAGCAAAAGTATGTAAGTTTTAATAATTCAGAATCTAGTCTTAGTTATCAGATAATGTATTTAGATAAGGTTCAAGTGTTTAATGTTAGTAGTACAAGCATGTGGGGTTATAATACAGAAAGTGATACTAATGGTTACTTAACTGATAATGGTCAATTATTCAGAGGAGGTGTTTCTAATGCGGGAATGGAAGATACTGGAGTGATGAGTGAAGTTAACAATGCTGATTCTTATTCTATGATGACAGATGCAGGTTACGGTTATGAGGGTGGTCCTAGAAGAAGATGTTATAATTTTATTATCTTTTATTGGAACAGCAGTATAGTACCTAGTAATAACATTACAAGTTATTATTATAGGGGTTGGGAAGCTAATCAGACTAGTGGAGGTATTGGTCCTATTCCTCTTACTGCTGATGATTGTATTACTAGAAGGGATTGTCTTGTTAGAGTTAATGTAAGTTCTGGTACTTGGGATTGTCAAGATGACACTATTGTTTATACTAATCTTGGTAACATTAGTAACATGAATATTCATCAAGTAGAACCTGTTAATACTTTTAGAAATGATAGATACACTAGTTTTTTAAGTTACAGGTATAAGACTGGTTTTGAGTTTAGTACTGAAGGAACTGACTTGTATGATTTTGCTTATCAACATTATAGCAGGTATCCTAGTGTTCATTTTAGTCATTTTCAACAAGCTTTTGTTATATTTAACTTACCTAATAATGAAATTCTTAATATTACAGATAGTGATAGTGATGGTCTTTCTGATTATGATGAATTGTTTGTTGAGGTTACTAATCCTTTTGATGTTGACACTGATGGTGATGGAGAAAGTGATAGTGATGAAGTAACTGGTGGAACAGACCCTAATATTTATTCTGAACATAGTAATTGTTATTATGGTGGTGGTTATAATTCAACTACTACTTTGTGGAATGCTACTTGTAACTGTTCAGGAATTGATTACGAGATTAATTTACAAGGAGATAACATGACTATTAATGGTCCTGGAAGTTTTAATATAACAACTGGTGGAAGTGTTTTTAATTATTCAGTAGGAGAAATTAATAATGGTTGTGTGTTACAGTGTGAAAGTGGAGGATGTATAGAATGAAAAAAGAAATAGGAATATCAGTTCTTAGTTTATTAATTGGAAGTTTGCTTTTCATAGGTGGAGCTACCTTGTTTGATGATGATGCATTTTATTGTGAAGAGAAAGGAATTATAATGAATTGTGCAAGGTTTAGTGATAGTGGTAACAGATGTTATCCAAGTTTAACTACTACTAAAGGGTATAAGGATTGTACTGAATGGAGTAAGATAGTTAATGATGACAAACCACAACCTGTACCTTCTGGAGATTATAAGTGTTGTGGAAGTACTTGTTGGACACAAGATGAACCATGCCCTACTGATTGTAGTGAAGGTGGGTGTAGATGAAAACTAAAACAGAAAGGATTCTTAACGGAGAATCAGATAAGTTCACTACTAAAGAGATATTAATAGAACACATCAGGTCAAGTCAAGAATTCAGGAAAGATGTAAGAACAAGATTATCTAATGGAAGTGGCAAAATAGCAAGAAACTGGACCAGCATAAAAGCACTGTGTGCTGGTCTTGGAGCAATGTTTACAGTGTTAGTATATATATTATTTAAATGAGGTGAATGAGAATGATATTAATAAATGAAGGGGAAGCAGCATTATTAAACTTACAATTAGCTGATGGAGATATATATCAATATCCTATTGCAAAGATAGTTAGTGCGAACAAAGATTTTAAAACAAAGAGTGTGAGGTTGAAACATGAAGGACAAGGATTATACATCAATGAATCTGAGGTGCTATTACCTGGACAGTATACAGTTTCCTATCTCGTTTATGAAGATAAGAAGTTTGAGAAACTATCGGCAAGATACCCAATAGTAACAGATGATATATCTGTACAGAAGGAAAGCAAAATAGAAAAGAACTTCAGCGCACTTAAGAAAAATATCCTTGATGAGTTCTCAAGTCTAAAAGAAGATGTCGCACTTAAAGTAGGAGCTGGAAACAATACTGCTGCCAAAAAGGTAGATGCTATTGTAAAAGAGTTTAATGCTTTAGCTAAGAAGATGGACAAACTAAAAGAAGAATCTTCGAAAGAAAATAAGAAACTTACAAAAGATTTTACAACAGTTAGAGACTTAACTAAAGGTGCATTCCTGGAACCAAACAAACTAATGAAGGATTATCTATCAAACCAAGTAGGTAAATTAGTTAGTGAAGTAATGGAAGGAGTAGATAAGAGAGTTGCAGTTGTAGGACAGTTCCAAGAAAAGTCTGATGGACTGAGAAAAGAAGTATCTGTTTTAACTGACAAGATGAATACATTAAAAAGAGAGAAAGAAGAATTCGTAAAGCTTACAACAGAAAGTAAAGATACCTTTGTCAGAACGGCAGCTAAGGCAAAAGAGATGCGATTAAAGCTCGATGCCATGACACAGGAGTATTCAGATTGTGAAGTATTCGTAAGGAAAATCCCAAGTAAATTAGCTGTGAAGCTAAACAAAGTAGGAGACAATATGTCAATGTACTTTGATGGAAGTGAAGTGCTGGAGTTCTTTCCTAATATACAACAAGAACTTAGTACAATGAATGATTGTGTATTGGAAGGATATCTAACGCAGAATCCTTATACTATCTTAGCATTGCTTAAAAGATATAAATCTGCATCAACAGAACTATCTGTAACTAAGAAGAACGTAGACAAGATACCGTTTGAATATATAGGAACTAAGAAAGTAGAAAGCCCAGATGAATTAAGTATGATGCTTGCAGAAGATGGACTGTTTGAAATCCAAGCAAACTCAAAGAAATATCTATTCTCAAAGAATGAAGAAGAAGGCATGTATACATACAATGAACTATTATCAAAGATAGAGCCAAGTATATTCTTGAAGCCAACAAACATATCTGAGACTGAACTGAATGATTACTTCCAAGATGAGGAGTTCACCATAGCAGTAGAAGAGAATCTAAATACAAACAAATTATTGTTTATAAAGGATGGAAGCAATGTATGTGTTAGAGAAAACTTCAAAGACGTAACTGAAAACTTCACAGAGCAAATAGCTAAAATCAAGTCCTTAGCCGTTGACTGTGCAATATTCTGTGCGAACGAAGTGCCTGGTGGTAGACTACTACTAAGCGATGTGCTTTACTTTAACGGATTCAATCTATGTTCAGAACCATATGAGAATAGAAGGAAACTACTGGAGAAGGTAGGAGAAGAGAACAATCTCTTTGAAGAAGAATCAACCATTAAAGTATCAGAGTTTGCAATTGTAGATAACTTCACAGATTTGAAGAAGACAATTAATAGCTTTGCAAAAGAAGGTAAGCATGATTTATTATTCAAACCAATGGCTCAAGAGTTTAATTTGGTTGATAAATCATACAACGCAATAATTAGCTTTGCAATGAAAAAAGGTACTTGGATTCAGTAGATTCAAATCCCCAAAGTTAATTTATAAAGGATTTAAATAAGATAAGATGCCACGTATAAACTGTGTAATGGAAGCAACCCTTATAAGGTTAACCCTCGAGGGTAAAACACGTAAAGACATAGCTACATGTATAAGGGTTTCCACTATCACTGTGTGGCAACATCAAAGACGGCTCGGACTTCTATAATCGAAACATTTAAATACGATTTTTGGTATTTATAATATATAAGTGGTAAATACAATAGTCTTCAAATCGCCACTTGCGAGGTGTTTAAAGATGGATGACAAGATTAAAAAGATATTTACTGGCAAATTTAACAAATCCGAAAAGAAAGTTCAAAAAGAAATAGAGGAAATTAAGATTCCTTATGTTTACAAAGACGCAGTTCTCTATGCTCCTGGAGTATGGAACGAAATTCTATTTACAAAAGAAGCAATCGAGGCTTCATTCGAAAATACAGCATGGGATAAAAAGAATACATCATTGTTCTTAGACCATGCAGATACAGTTCATGATTGGGTTGGAGATGTTCAGAACCTAAGAATGAAAGATGGCCTTATGATTGGTGATTTACATATTGTTAATAAAGAGGTAGCACAACAAATAGAGTACGGTGCTGAATGGGGCATAAGCCCAACACTTCAAATTCTTGATAAAGATGATAAGCTTGTTATGACTTTATTTGAGAACATTAATTTTTCTTTAGTTATAACACCAGCAATGGATACCAATTACATCAACGAGAATAAGAAAGAAGTGAAAGAAAACTCTAAAGGAAAGGAGGACAATAAAATGGATTTTGAACAAGTCAAAAAAGAAACAGAAAAAGAACTATCTAAGTTATCCGATGAGAATGCCGATTCTGCTGAATCAGAGACACCCAAAGATTCTTCTGAGTCCGACACCCCTGATAAAACTGAGGATGTCCCTGCAGATGAAGGTAAGCAAGTGGAAGAAGACGCTAAAAAAGATGAAGAAGTAAAAGAAGAAGATACAAAAGAAGAAGAAGATAAAGAAGAAGAGAAGAAAGATGAAGAGGAAGAAGAAGTAGAATTAGTTTCTAAATCTAAACTCGAATCAATCGGAATTAGATTACATAAGATAAGTGAGATGCCAGAAGCAAAGGCATTCAAATCTGAAATCGAAGCTGCAGTAAAAGAGATATTGGATATTGCAGATATGGCTCTTGGCTTTAGTAAGAAGCAACAAGAGTTAGCTGACACAATCAATCAGATGGAACAGATGGCTGCGAAGTTATCTGAGAGTTCTGAGATGATAAAAGAAAAAGACAAGATGGTAGCAACATACCAATCAAAGGTTAGGAAACTGAATAGTAAAGTAGCCATGTTTAAGGAACGTGACCAACTAAAAGAACAAGAGCGAAAGCTGGCTAAGTTCGACAACGTTGTAAGCAATTACTGTAAATTTCATGGATACTCAACAGCAAGCCAAATAGAAGATGCAAAAACAAGGTTATCTTCCCTAAGTGACGAAGCATTAGAGATGATAGGAAGAGACGTTAACACGGGCCTTGTAGAAAGTGATGTGGTAATGCCAAGAAATTCAGCACAACTAAGCCAAACCGTGGTAGCTCCCACTGTGGAAAAAACACAAGAAGCTTCACACGAAGATAAAATGGAATCGCTGTTTGAGAAGTTTGCTCAAGTAGATGATAATAAATGAATGGAGGTTCATACAAAATGAGAGAAGTAGGAAAATTTATAACAACTACAAAACGTGCAGACATTGACCCGCAAGGTTCTACAGCAGACTTAATATTTGCTGAAGCAGTGCAAGCATCAATGCCTATGTTAGTAGTTGACAAATATAACATGGTAATGAAAAAGGACGTACCTGGACAAGTAGACTCAATGGTCTTCCCAGTATTCAAAAACTTTGATTTAACATGGACAGATATTACAGGAACTGGGTCTGACTTAGGTTCTGAATTAACTCTGACACAAGGTGGAGCAATGGAATATGCTAAATTAACTCCAGTATTATATACTGCAGGAATCTTCGTTACAGACGCAGTTGACCTGAAAGTTAACAAAGCATCATTTGACCAATATGCTAACTTAGCAGCTGTACAAGTTTCTAAGAAAATTGATATAGATGTAATCAAGCAAGGATTCTTGAACATTGAAGGAACTGCATCAACTTACTCAGCAGGAGGATTGTTTGGAGTAAACGGTTCAGTTACAACAGGTTCAACACTATGCCCAGTTGACTTGATATATGGTTATCAACAATTGGAAACAGGCGGAGCTGAAAACTATCCACCAGACGCAGTACTGATGCACCCAATTCAACACAATCAGTTAATTGGACACCAGGACATGTCACCAAGTTCAACAACTGGTTACTACAGAAAAGCTAAATTTGATGCAGATGGAAATCTTGTTAAATTTAACGGAATGGACATAATCAAAACTGACTTAGTTGACACAGGAAGCGGGTCTGGAAACGTAGCAGCACACATTAAAGAGTGGGCTGTAGCAGGAAATCCAGTTGTATTCTTTAAGAAAGGAGTATCAGTTGCTCTTGCAACAAAGAACGCAGGCTTTAAAGTTAACTCAGTGGATGATAGATTGAGACACGGTACATACAAAGTATTCGATGTAATGTTTGATACTAAGTACATACTGGCTGACTCAATGTTGTTCATGAGAGCATCTAACGCATAGGAATGTGCGTTATTTTTTTATTTTTTTTTTAAATTATTATGCTAATAAAATACACGAGGTGTGAAGATGGTAACAAAAACAGACAAAATTGAACTAACTGGTCCAGCAGGAAATGTTAAAGCAACTATAACAGCAGGTGCTGATGGCGAAATTCTTGTAAACGGTGTAGCAATTACAGCAGGAGCAAAGAAGACAAAAAAGTCTTCTCCTTCTCCTACTGGTTACACAGAATCACAAGCTTATGGATTAACTAAAGAAGAACAAGTAAGTGTACTTGCAGGATTAGGGCTTGGCTCAAATGCAATCAACAGATTAAGGTATGAGAAGGATAGAGTAGAAGCAATACTAAGACTTCAGAAATAGGATTACAATCATGTATTTCACAGACATCGCAACCATAAAGAGAATAGTCAGAATTAGTAATGAACTTACAGATTCAGAAATCACTGAGTTCATAGAATTCACAGACCAAGATATCATAGCAGACTATGGTAGAAGTACTCAAAAAGTTGCATCAAAGATAGAATCAACAAGAACGACATATTATATTAATAATGAACCAGACATCAATGCATACAAAATTGATTATGTTTCAGCTGACGGTTCATTCCTTGCTCCATTCGTTGATACTTCTGGCTCAGATGTAATGGGTACAGGAAGTTATGAATTCGGCTCAGGTTCACACGATAACAAAATATTACTACATGCAACAGATGTTACAACATATGAAGACAAAGATATTGAGGTTGCATACGTTCCAGAGATAATGCATAACCTTGCAACATTCATGGCATCATTCGATTTAATACAATCAATGCACATCGTAACTGCAGGAGCAGAAGGTGAGCATCCAAGAACAGCTTGGTTAAAACAAAGAATAGAACAAATACAATCAGAGATTCAAGACAGGTACGTAGTTGATAAAAACTTCAAGGCAGGTATAACTTACCTTGACCAAGACTACTTACAAAATTCACCATAGTATTCGGGAGAGTACTAAAGCCGCAGGAGCGCAATCAAGATGACTGAGATAGTAGATGTAATACAAAATATAAAGACTGTACTAAATGACAACCTTACAGATATGTGGGAAGTAGCTACAGGCAATGCCAGAGTAACACATGTTTTCTCAAACGATTTTAGATTAACTGGAACCTTTCCTAAAGTACAAATACTTCTTGAATCTGATGACCCATCAAAAAAACAATGGGGAAACAGAACAAACTATTTAGAATCAAATATGGTACATGCAAATATATTCTATTATAATAAACCATTATTCAAGTATGTAGCAAGTGGAAGTCTTACATATGAAGATGGTGGCTCCAATGACAATCCTTCTCTTAACAGATATATGCTTGAACAAATCAGAGAAACCCTCGTAACTGCGACCGGGAACGGAAGTCTCACAACCCTTAATAATCTGAGGTTCGGCAGTATTATATCTACACAACTTGATAAAGGTAATTCCATATACTATGGCTACGTTCCAATTACTTTTATCATTAATAAGAGATTAGGAACTTAGGAGGTAAAGCAAATGAAAGTAAAAGTAATATCAGCAAAAGCAATTTTATTGGATGGTGTTCGAGTTAGTCCTGGTTGTACAGGAGACGTGAAGAACCCAGAAAGAGTCGCATGGCTCAAGAACAATAGATTCGTAGAGGTAATTGGTGAAAGTAAACCTGAGCCAAAAGTGAAGGAACCAGAACCAGAACCAGAATCAGAACCAGAAGCATTGGATGAACCAATGACCAAACCAAAAAAGAAAAGAAATTACGGAGGTAATTAAACATGACAAAAACAGAAGTTTGGTATCCTGAAAATGCAACAGTAGAGTTATACACTCACATTGAAAAGGAAACCGCAGGAAGTACAATAGATGGTGCAAACGTAAGTTTTACCATCGCAAATGCAGCAGCAGCAATAACAGGTATTGATGCAGCTGGCTCACCATTGACTCAGTTCGCTGATGCAAATGGAAGCATAGGAAGAAGAGACGTTCTTGTTTACAAACAATTGAACGAAACAGACACACCATGGGATACAACTGCAGATGGAAGTATTGTAGTTGATAGTGCAGGAAGTGAAATAATCTTCCAAACAGCACCAACAACAGCAGAAGCAGATTACATCTTGGTATCTTACGGACACACCAAAGCAGATAAGACTCACGAAGTTACATCTGTAGGAGAGTCAGGTGGAGATAGACCAGTTGAGTTTATCACAACATATGGTGGATACAAGATAAAAACTGAGAAACTACAAGAGAACTATGCAGTAGATATTGAAGTATTGAAGCAAGACTTAGCGTTTGCAGAAATCATCAATGACTCACAAGTAGTTGAAAACATTGCAGGTTCAGGAAGTGTTTATTCAGTAACAGGTGGTGGAACAAGAGTATCAAAAGTACTTGCTATTAAGAACATCGACCCAGTTACTACAAACAGAATGATTTTGGTTTACCACAATGTATCTGGAGTAAGTAAAACAATTGATGCACCAGCTGAAGAGAACTATACAGAGTCTGTATCTTTCGAATCAAAACCTGAAGACAAAACAGAAATCTACTGGGAAAAGTAGATTAACATTTTTTTTTATTTTTTTATTTTTTATTTAAAGTAGGAGGAAACCAAAATGACCGAAGAAGAAACACCAGTTGAAGAAGTAGCAGTAGAAGAAAAAGAAGAAGTAAAAGAAGAAGCAACAGTAGAAGAAGCTGAAGCTGAACCAGAAGCAGAATAAGTATCTGTTCAGGGGAGTCACAATTAAATGAGCGAAGAACCAATAAGACCATTCAAAGAAGTCAATAGAATTGATATGAAAATATACGCTGCTGATATAGAAGATGCAAGATGGTTTAAAGCCTGGTGTGATAAGCAAGGCATAAAATATAGTATAGGAATCAAGCTCATGAGAATAGCAGTGGAAAAAGATACGATGTACGGTGCAATAACAGGTACACTAAATGACCACGCTATGAGAATAAATCAATTACAAGAAGTGGTTGCTGAACTTGGTAAGAAGATACAGTCAGCAACAGAACCACAACAAAGAAAAATACCAAAGAGGTTTGGACAATGTCAGGAGACTTCATAAGCATAACCGTAAACAAAAGACAGTTTGACCATTTGATTAGAAACATCCCTCCAGTCATTAGAACTGTTGCAGAGAATACAGCTAAAGAAGTGTTGGAACGTGCAAAAGATTATTATACTGATTTGGTAAATGAAGCACTTGAACATGGGCATTATGAAGAAGACTCAATTAAAAAGTTAACAACAGAATCAGAAGTAAGTACTACGGGAGCAAGTCAGTTCTTTTTGAAACAAGCATCAAGAGCAGGATACATGATGGAAGTAAGTAAGAAAAGCCCAGGAGGATTTAAGACAGCTTCCGGTAAACACGTTATATTCAAAGGAATGAATCCAAGAGTAGATAAATATTTGGAAGCAATTGGTAAAGATTCAATTGTAGTAGATGCAAATAAAATCACTGGAGTAAGTCCACTGAAACCAATGGAACGTACATTCACGGAGTTTGTAGTTCCTGAATACCAGAAAAAAATAAAGACAGAAATGGTTGAAGGCATAAAGAAACACCTATCACAAGGAATGCCACAATTATAAACGGAGGAAAGAAAAATGGGAATACTAAAAAAAGAAGAAATATTGTACGCCAATAAAGATGGAGAAGTACAAGCAACAGAAGTTAATTTGTATGGAACAACAGACACAACAATAATGGTGAGACCAATGATATCAGAAGATTTGAATGCACTGATGGAACTTGGTAACAAAATAGCAGAAGCTAAGAAAGCAAATGATGAAGCACTTGTCGCTAAACTACAGGAAGAAATGGAAGTAATGGATACAGAAGTTTTGAATAAACATTTGATAGAACCTAAACTGTCTGCAGCTGAAATGAAAGTTAGCAAGCCATTACTAAGAGATAGAATCATTAAAACAATTATGATTGAAAGTGGGATACCTGAAAAGAATCTTCAGTTTGGGTATACCAAAGAAGGAGACAGTTTAATCGCTCCTCAATAAGAATGCCATTTGGTGATGCAGAAGGAGTAGGATTTAAACGAGTCCCTTCCCTGCCAAGAAGAGATGGGCAAGGTAACCTCTTGCCTATGAAAGTTCCAATATATGGAGAAGAGGAAATCAATAATCAAATCGTAATGATTCCTCTAACCATTGGACGCATAAACGAACTAAATCAAAAAGAAGATATAGGAATCAATATCAACTTTGAAAGGGTATTGTGTGAAGAGTGTCTTATCGAACCAAAATTAAGTTGGGAAGAATACACTTGCATGAGACCAAATCCAAGATGGAAGCTATTTTTAACATTAGCTTTTGAGTCTGGATTTTCCGTAGATGAATACGTAGACCCGAAGAAGAAAAGGATAAAGGTTCCAGAATCTCAGAAGTCAGACAAAAGAAGAATGTATGAATCTCTGAAAAAAGATTTAGGATATGCTCGTGAATGTTTTAGCTTGCAAGACGCAAACTACAACTTCATTACGATGCAAAGTTTATGCAGAAGGGAAGTTTCAATTTTAATTGATGTCGCCAAAGAAGCACACAAAAAAGGTAGCAAAGGTGGTAAGAAACCAGCTAAGCCAAAGAAAGGAAGAAAAGGAAGGAAGAGGTAATAAAGAAAAATGCCAACAGGAAGCGTAGGAACACTAAATATTAAGATATCAGTATCTGGTGTCCAAGCAGCTCAAAAAGAAATTCAAGGATTGAATGGTACAGACTTCTCAGGTTTACTTGGTAAGTTAAACAAAGTTAGGTGGGCCTTCCTTGCAGTACAAACTGTAGGTAAATTAATATCAGGACCAATAAAAGCTTTCGCAAGTATAGCATCTACTTCTTTCAAAGCAGTTTACAAAATAATTGATACAGCAGTAATCAAACCACTTATGATGATTAAAGACTTTGCAGTCTTTGCAGGAGAATCCCTTGTTGGTTTAGGTGCAGTTGGTGGGGCCGCAATGATAGGGTTTGGTGCCGTATCAGTATCTCAATTCGCATCATTCGAAGAAGGAATGAAAAATTCATTAGCATTGTTTGCAGACGTACAGAAAGCAACAGGCATAACAAGAAAAAACATGGAGAAGAACCTAATTGATGTTGCAGAAAAAGTAGCAGTAGCATGGGGTATAGCTCCAGAGATTGTATCTTCAGGATTATATGATATGGCATCAGCAGGTCTTACTGCAGCAGAATCACAAGAAACACTTTATGAAATGGGTAGGTTCGCAAGAGCTTCACAAATGGAGTTCGGAGAAGCAGTACAGTTCGCATTGTCTTCTATGAGAGCATTCAATCAAGTAAATGCAGATGGTACACTTCAGACAGAAAGAATGGGATACTTCATGGATGTTCTTGCAAAGTCAGTACTTAATTCACAAATGAGATTCCCAGAGTTACAACAAGCTTTAACAAACGTTGGACCAATTGCAGCAGCTTTCAATGTAGACATTGAAGATATCTCAGCAGCATTAATGGTAATGGCAAATGCAGGATTAAGAGGTGGCGCAGCAGGTACAGCTCTTAAGACTATGATGGGTAGGTTACAAAAAGGAACCGGAGAAACAAAAGTAGCTTTAGGATTATTAGGACTATCATTAGATGATGTAAACTTATCGATGTTCTCACTTGAAGACGTATTGGGTACAATATCAAAAGCATTTGATAATATGGCTGACCCAACACAAAAGAACGCAGCTATGATTCAGTTGTTAGGACTTAGAGCAGCTAAGGGTGCGGCAGCTATTTCAGCTTTAGGAACAGATGCAATGAGTAAATTCAAAGGTGAATTATTAAGTTCAGCAGGTGCATTAGACCAGATTGCAAATGAACAGATGCAGGCATTTATCAATCAATCTAAGAGAATGGGCTCTGCAATTAAAGTAATGCAAGCAGGAGTGGGTGAAGCATTAGCAGGTGGACTAAGTAAAGGAATAGATAAGTTCATGGAATCATGGGAAAGAATAGATGCAGTCTTGACTCCTATATATCAAACATGGGGAGATTGGCTTGGAAAAATCTTACCTTCAGCAATAGAATGGTTAACAACAACTCTCGAAAATATGTCAGGAGTATTGATATCAGGAAGTAAATTCCTACAAGGAGTATTCATAGATATAGGTAGTGCAATTACAACAGTATTAGGAGATGCATTTGCTTGGTTAAATAGAAACTGGGAACAAGTACTTTCTACAGCAATATCTGTTTGGCAAGGAATAACAGATGTTATCTCAGATGCCTGGACAGGAATAACTAATTTCTTATTTGGAACAGACGTAGATGGTGAAGGATTATTCGGAAGTATACTTGATTGGTGGAGTGCAAATGGAGAAACAATTGTAACACAGGTAAAAGGAATATTCGAAAAAGCAGGAGAAATAATCGGCATGGTTGTTGGTGCCTGGTCAAATGTATTCACATCATTCAATCAAACATCAGGTGGAGTTCTTCAAGGAATAAATGGTGTCTTAGAATCTATGATAGGATGGTTGAAAGCTGTTGGTTCTGATGGTACTACAGGATTAGAAAAACTATCTGAAACATTCAAATCAATGGGTACCTTCTTAGGAACTACATTTCAAAAAGGAATTACAATATTAAAACAATTATTCAATACGAAGTCAGAGGCAGGAGGACTTAATGGAGTTCTTATAAATATAACCGATATGTTTGGAAAGCTTACAGATTTCATAGGAGACATAGACCCTGGTCAAGTTATCACAGCATTCAACGGAATGGCGAATGCAATTACAGCAATAGCAGAATCATCATTACCTGATTTCTTAAATGGAGTATTAGATATATTATCAAGTCCTGGATTCACAGATACAGTTATGGTGTTGTATAGTGGAATCAAACTTGCAGCAGGAATTTCAATGTGGTTATTAACTGCGTTTGGAAATTTCTCAGTATTCCTTGCACCAGTTATAGGAGTTATGGCTGGAATTGTAGGATGGGCACTTAAATTAGTTACAACAGGTTCTGGATTCTTAGCAGTTCTTGGTTGGGTAGGTGCGGCAGTATTATTTATTCAAGGAGTATGGCAATCAGTACATGCATTCTTACAAGGAGACTTTGGTGGAGTACTTGCAGGAATATTAAAAGTCGTAGCGGCAATCGCAATAGTGGTTGCATTAATAGCAGGAGGGTGGATTCCACTTTTGGTTGCAGGAATAGCAGTAGCCCTGGCATGGATAATAGATTCATTTGATGGTATTAAATTAGCAATAACTAAAGCAGCAGTATGGATGCTTAATAAATTCGCAGAAGTTGGTCAGAAGATTCATGACTTCCTTGTTGAAAAGTTTGGAAAAGTAGGAGAGTTTGTTGCAGGATTATTAGGAGCAAGTCAATGGAAAATAGATGTTGCAACTAACTTAGCTGAAAAAGGAGAAAAACATATTGCAGAAAAAGATGAAGAAAAGAAAGCAAGAGAAGAGGCAGACAGATTAAAAGCTTTACCAACAATCCCTTTAACAGATGAACAGAACGCATATAAACAAGGAGACCCAACATTACCTTATGGTACAGGATATTCATCATCAGAAATGCCACACGTATCTCAAGTAAGTGGAGGCGTACCTCAACTATCAACAGAAGAATTACAAGGTTATTCTGATATGAGCACAATGAAAGAATTATCTGGAGAATCACTTGCACTTGATAAAGACCTACTTAATGTAGAAGAAGGAATGCTTGATACAATGGGTGAGACTAAATTAAGTTCACAAGCGTACTATGAAGAATCATTAACTATTTTAAGAGAGATGAATGCAAACTTACAAGCTGCAAAATTATCAGCAAACGCAGTTGGAGAAGCAGAATCAACAGCAGATAAGATTGCTGGTTCAGCATCAGGAGGAGGTTAGAGATGGCATATAATCAAAAGTTTAGATTTGGAGAAGATGCAGATGGAAGTGCATTATATTTCTATGCTACAAAAATAGAAGCCAAACAAGTTCCAGGAACATTAAAACAAATAGTAGGATTCAAAGTAATTGAAAGAGAAGTACCTCTAAGAAATGTACTTGACTGGAATATGAAGATAGAAGGTGTAATGCAAGATACAAAAGCAAACATAGATTTATTCAAATCAAACATCAATCAACTTCAAGGCGGCATAAATATATTCAATGATGGTAACGGTTCACATACAGGAAGCTACGTTTTAAAACCATATTCATTTAAGGTTGATGAACCTGCAGAAGATTATGAAGAAGGGTTTATTACATTTTCATTTGATTTACTACAATTCAATCAGGAACAATAAACATGGCAATAGATAAAAACTGGGCATTAGGCGTTCTCTTAGTGGTACTGCTAACCAGTGGAGTAATCTATGTTGCCATGGATAATGTTAGACTTAGAGTAGATAATGATAAATCAACTTTCTATGTAAAGAATGATAACAACAGATGGGTTGTATCAGGAAGAGAATACAATAATATCTTTGATGGAACTACGAAGATGAATAGGCGTGCGTCTGAGATTACGATTGAAGAATTTATAGATGAAGAGGCAGAAACGATTAAGATAATTAGAACTACACCTTACATAAGAGGTCCGGTTATAAAGGACATATATACTTTTGATGGGAAGATAGATGATGTGGAGTTGTTCCCAATACAACACACGGTAGATATTTTTAATGCTACTGGATATTTCTATAGATATGAAGTAAGAGATTTAGTTTATGACGGCCCAACCGTTAAACTAAATACTACCTCTGCCAGCTTTGGAAGAAACATGAAAGTAGAATGGGATGATGATTACAGATGGGCTTGGTTATACAAGTCAGGAATTCTTAAAGTACAATATGATATACCTTCAGACTATGAAGTATTCAGTGTAAGACTATTCGACCCAAACACCCCACCCTTTATAGCTGACTTGACAGAGCCAACTGACCCAACTGCATACGCAGTTCCTCTGGTATTTACGGCAAATGTTACTGATGATTATGCTATTGATGATGTATGGATGATTATTAACAGCGTAACATATAACTCGACAAACGTATCAGATATCTATTCAGTTACAGTTCCAACAATAACTCCTGGAACATATGGATATACTTGGTTTGCAAATGATACTGATGGAAACATAATGAATAGTACAGTTATGTGTTATCAAGAATCAGGAAACGTACAATATAATTGCGGAGCATTAAGCACAGGTGGATATACTTCAACAGGTTCATGGACTAACTTAGCAAATGCCTACGATGGTAACTGGAGTTCAGCTGCAGTAGCTGCAGAATACAATGACTCTTATGTTTATTTCAATTACACTAAACCTGGACACGCACAAAGAGCAAGTTCACCTTGGCAAGTTAAAGACTTAAACGACACGGTCAACTTAACACTACCTGCTTCATGTTGGAAAGATGAATTAGAATTAAGAGCAGAATCATATTACACTGGAAGCTATGCTTGGGAAGAAGGACATTCAATTTCACAAATAAATCCGCAGAGAAAAGTAGTACAAACAACAGATGGTTCAACTTACATAGTATTAAACAGAGAAGTAGGTGGTAGCAATTATGGAGATATTATACTTTATAAAAGATTAGCAGGTGAAGTATCCTGGACAGAGTACGATGTTACAAATGAATCAGATTCAGTTTATGATGGACAACCAAGTATAGTTTATGATTCGACAGACAACACATTACACATTGTTTATTTCAATGAAGCAACAAGTAGTATATGGTACATCGAATGGGATGTATCTACAGACACACCAGTTAACCCAGCAAATGAAGTGGCAATCTCTTCAGGTTCAACAGACGACATGTATACACCGAGCGTAGCAATACAAGATGATGGAACACTTGGAACTTGTTATGAACATGAAGAAGGTGGAGTTTATACAAGCATAATGTTTGCAGAATGTTCAGGTGGATGTAACGAAACAGCTAACTGGACTGAGACTCAATTGTTTTACGATTCAGATGAATATCAATATTACTGTATCATCGATACAAACGGAACATCATGGGACGTAGCATGGATTGGTCAAGACAATACATACAATACACAGGACCAAGTAATGTACAGACATCATAACGGAACGGGTTGGGAAGCAATAGAAGTTATTGACGGAGATAATGCAGTGGCTCACGGACCTGCAAGTTTAATAATTAAAAATGGAATACCTATGGTGACTTCACACATGGTACACACTGGTTCAGGAACAGATATTGTTTTCAGTTCAAAAGATTGGAAGTACTGTTACCAAGAAACTGCAAACGTTTCAACAGCATGCGGTGGTTTAGATACTGGTGCTTTTACACATGATGCACCAGCACCAACTATTTGGTATAATGATGGACAATACATACACGATGGTAATTGGGCTTTACCAGCAAGTGCTAAATTCAACAACATTTCAAATGGTTACACAAACTATACAAAACCAAATGGAGCTACAACCACTTCAGTGGTACAGATTAAATATACTAATGCAACCAGTTCATTTTTATCAGAAGATATAACAGAAAACTTAACAATAACTCAAGACTGTTGGGACCAAGACCCGCTTCAATTTAAAATAACTTCATTCAGCAATTTAACAGCAGGAAGACTATATGGAAAGAATTTCTCATGTTACAATGGGACTGCTTGGGATGTTATGATGAATAATGAATGGGAATGTGATGCGCCAACAGATACCAATTGTTATGCAGCGGCAGATTTCTTCGAAGAAGGAATGTATTGGTACAGACAATATTGGAGTGAATGGTCTCCAGTCTACAATACAACACCAGATGCACAACACGATTCAGGATTAACACACGATGGAACAACACTACATGCTGTTTGGTCAGGACTGAATGTATCAGGAGCAGACCAAGACTGTTTGGCTTACTCAAATAGCACAGACAATGGAACAACCTGGTCCGCTGCAGTATGTTTAGAAGGAACTAACTATACAGCAGGACAGGTTGCGTATCCTCATATATCATACCAACAAGGACACAGTGATTGGGACATGTTTGGAACCTTTCAACAAGACACTGGTGCTAATGAACCTTTAAAATTATATGAATTCAATCCATCAGCACTATATGGAGTTAACTGGGAATGCTATAATACAACAGACTGGGTTGGATTAAGAAGTTACAATTGTTCAGACAATACAAGCTGTCCAAGTGTCTACGAAGAATCAATGTTCTGGAATCTTAGCGTAGATTTCACAACAATCAAAGCTACACCAGTTATTAATCTTACAATGGACGGACATGATTCTAATTGGGTTGTACAAAACAATACCAATGTGACCTTCATAGGAACAGAAGTTACAGGTCAATCAGATTACATTGAGATACAAGAAAATGGAAGTCAATCAGCAAACGATACAGGTGGCTCAATAACATATTATGAGAACATGACACTTGGAGTATACAACATGACTGCTTACGTTCCAGCAACTACAAATTATACAGCGGGTTCAGAGAGTCATATACTTTATGTAGTAGGTGAAGGTGTAGGATATCAAACACTACTTGATGGACTTACAATAAACAGAACATATGAATATGCAACAACAGCAAACATAACAAGTCAAATGAGTAACATATCCAGACCTGACCTCGCTTCAGGAACGATAACAGGATTTGATATTTATATTTTAGACTATGGACTTAGATATTTACAACATGTGATGAACGCAACGAGTACTGAAGTTTTGATTCCGCTTCTTAATTACACAGCAATAGAAGTATTTACTGGAGGCGTTTCAAATACACTTATGGAATTCGTAGAGAACTTTTACGATTCAATAACTGCTGAACTTCCAACATACCTTGACCCATTAGGAGCATACCTAAGTATCTCAGGAAGTAGAAGAAGAAACCCAATGGTAACTTGGGATGGATGGGACGCAGAAGATACAATCAAATCTTATAATCTTACTGATGATGGAGCTTTATACAACATAACACTTACATTAAATAGTAATGAAACATTATACTCGGGAAAATTTAGAGCAGAATCAGACTTGACAACTATGAAGTTCCATGATTGTGCAGGTACACACAATGTTGTGTTCTCAACAGGTGGAGTAATCACTTACCTTATTGGGTCAGAAATAGAAAATTGTACAACCTACAATGGAACGCATAAAGTATATGAGTTCAGCATGAATGCAACTGAAAACGGAACAGTAAACATATCAGAAATAGAAATGACGTTCGATGATTTAGGAAGCTATCCAACAAATGTATTAATTGATACTGGAGATGACAGAGTTATGGATGTATTAATTGATGGAGAAGTAGTTGGAGCTACAGTTGTTAATGATGAATTCTCTGATGGAGATACAAGTAAAGTATTAACACAGGCAACTCATGCGCTTCATAATGAAACAATCAATATTACTAAAACAGCAACAGCTACATATACAACACTTACATTCCAAATGACAGTAGATGATTATGCAGATGCAACAACTGAAACCTTTGATGATATGGATGACATAGCAAGTTCAACATTAGAATTAGATACGTTCTGGGGACAAGTAGGAAATAACTTAAGTGGAGCTACATTCTTAGAAGGAACTTTAATTTCAGATGTAATAGAAGGAACAGGAAGTGCAATCAGTACAGTAACTGCAACATCATTAGCTTATTCAGAAACAAATGCACTAATCCATTACTTCTTACAAACAGATGCAAATGGTTGGGTTGAAGTTGCAATGGGAACAGAATATGATTTAACATCTGGAGAAAATATCACATATAAAATTTACATAGAGTCAGATGGAACTGACTCATCATATGTAGATTGGTTTAAGATAAATGGAATGGGCTCATATCCTCAAGACTTATTGATTGATGTAGGTGCTGACGGAACATATGAAGTAAATGAAACAGGCAGAATTACAACGGCACTGCGAACAGTAACACTCGGAGTAGGTTCATTAAATAATTACTCATGTGTGGAAGAATCTTGTGAGGTGCCAATCAATATTCAATGGACAGGAATTGGAAATGTTACAGTTAGTTCACTTGATTCCATATACAGTTTAGAAAACATGGACATAAATTATCTACCAGTATTACATGCAACACGGAACGAAGGAGTAAACAGAACAAGCGTAGAAGAGATAAACGCTTCATCTGATATTTACTTAGATGACTTCAACAGCACAACTCTTTACTTGAACTTAAGCAGATATATAGTTATAGAAAATGCAACAATAGATGTGGAGGGATTCTCAAGATGGGAATAATGCCTGAGACTTGGTTAGGAAAGATAGGATTCTGGATAATTGCATGTCTATTTATCTTAGCAACTCTTGTAGCAACAGCACGTGCAGAATACAATGCAACTTGTGAGCAAAGAGGTAATCATTATTATTGTACAGATATGCCAAGTGCAGAAGAACTCCTGGACTTGGACAATGACTTAGGACTTGAAATCGCTTCATTCACCTGGACAGGAGCTAACGGTGTGGGAGAAGGTGGTGATGCAGAAACGTTTACAAGAACCATAGATTGGGATAACAAAGTACAGTTCCACGGATTCACATTAGCTGGAGGATATGGTCAGAACGGAAACTCTGGAGGTACAGAAAGCGGAGGAAATGGAGCAGTCATTACATTCACAGTTGACGCAACAGAGATAGATGTAGATGGAGCAATCACTGGAACTGCAGGATATGCTGGACATGGTAGTTGTTCCGTTTCATGTGGAAGCTCACCAGACTCAGATAGCTGTGGTGCGAGTGGAGGTAATGGAGGTAGTGTATCTATTCTTCTTAGAGCAAGTGACCAACAGGTACCAATAACAGACATAACAGGAATAACATTAACAGCCGGTGCAGGTGGTAATGCAGACACTGGAGCATGTTCAAGTGGAGATGATGGAGCAGACCAAGGATTAGATGGTGAGAATGGTGGAAACCTTGCACTTACATTACCAGATACAACATTAGGAAACATAACTGTAACAGCAACATCGGCAGATGGGGGAGATGGGGATGGAGACGCTTCATCTGGTGGAGATGATGGTTGTAATGCAGACTCAGGGGTTGGTGGAGCAGATGGTTATATCTATTTAACTTTTGGAGACTTAATATTAAATGATACAACAATGACTTATGTGAATGGACTTCCAGGTACAGGAACAGGAGAAGCAGACTGTGCAGGAGACTATTGTGATACTAATGATTGTTGGGATTCTCGTGATGGTGAGAATGCAGGAGACAGACAATTATATTTCGATGACGGATTATTCTTAGACTCAACAGTAACCATAAAATCAGGAGTTGGTTCTGAAGGAGAAGGAGATTATGATACAAGTGCTGATGATGACCATGCTAACTATTGTGCAGATGGTGGTGATGGTGGCGATATAAGATTAAGTTTTGATAGTTTAGTTATCAATGATTCAACTGTTGATATTGAAGCAGGACTTGGGGGTGCTCAAGAAACCATTGGTGAAGGTGAAGAATGTTATGGTGGAGATACAGGTAGAATATATCTAACTGGAGATTTAACTGTAAATTCAGGAACAACAGTTTTAGGACCGACAACAACACCAGCAACACAAGGAGGAGATGCAGTGCAATATTCGTTGTCAGGTACTGTTTTTGAATACAACGGTGGAACCTTTACAGTAGAAACTCAGAAAGGAGGGAACTGTATCACAGATTATTGGGGTGCAACTGAAGACCGTAGAAGTGGAGGAGATGGAGATAGACTAACAATGACATATGACAATGTTACTTTCTTAGAAAGCTTCACTCACTTGGCAGGAAATTCTGATGATAATAATTGTGATGCTGCAGTTGCAGGACAAGCAGGTAGAGTAACTCTTACTGCGAATGAATATTTCTATGTTGCACCAGACAAAGTTATAAATCTTACAGGAGGAATATCTGGAGATGATGGTACAGGAGCAGTTGTAGATACAACCATAGATGGTGGTTTAGTAGATGTAAATTTAGGAGGCATCATAAATTTAACAAACGCTTCAATTTATTTCACAGGAGGTATTGGAGCAGATGATGGTTATGTTGATGTTGTAATGGCAGACATAACATCCTGGACTGCAGATGGAGCTACACTTGAATTGGGATGTAACACACCTGCTGCAACTTGTGCGTACAATAATATATATATGTCTGCGGCAAGGAACATAGAATTCTTTGGAGACTTTGATATTACAGAATCAGAATCAACTGCAACAACATATTCATTAAATGTATCTGGAGCAGATGTATGGGTTGGATTCGATGGCTTCGATACAGACACAGAGACGTTAGATATCTATACACCAGACATTACAGATGTAACAAGACTTCACAATTATACAAACGATGCAAGTACATTCAATTGGGTAGATGACAATCCAACTGATGAGCCAACATTAATACAATTCATGAGTAGGATATATGAGATTGATTTAACTACTGATACGGCATTACTATATAACTTCTCAACTTATAATTGTACTGCAGAATATGTATTGTACAATGCAAGTTGTTATCAAGAAACTGCGAATGTATCAACTGATTGTGGATTAGATACTGGTAGTTATACTTGTTCTGGAGATTTTTATGATGCAGTTTTTCCTTGTAATGAAAGTTATGATGGTATTTGGGACGTCACTAACAATGGTGCCATTTATGGTGCTCCATCTAACAATGCTACAGTGTATATCAATTATACAAAACCAGACTGGGCAGTAAATGATAGTTTATGGATGGTTCAAACTCACAATGGGAGTGAATTTATTACATTTAATTTATCTATACTTGATAGTTGCTGGGATTATAATGAAACATTACAATTGAGATTCGATTCATATTTAGATACTTTAGCTTATTCAGATTATCAATGTAATAATGGAAGCTGGCAATTACTTCATCAAATTTCTGGAGGAACAATAGCATCAGCACTTATGGTGGAAGAAGGAATGCATTGGGTAAGTGATGTTACATTCAATTCCACAATAACAAATAACCCGACTAATGTAACTTGTGTTGGAACTGTTACAGATGGGCTTACATTCAATAATACAAGAGAAACATATGAACTTTACGTAGACCCTTATCCATACAACCTGTCAATCAAAACAGGAACATACACATATTGGGGAGATGATTACGCATACGATGGAAACTTTAACACAAGCGTTTCAATTCCATTAGAAGTAGGAAACATTAATCATTACTTACAAAATGTATGTACCACAACTTATTGCCAGGTACCAGTTCTTATTGAGACTGTAACACCTGCAAGCTTAAACATCACTGCTGTGAATGTAACATATGGTGTAGATAATCTTACGAACAACGAATTTAATCTATCAATAAAAGTTTACTCAGATACAGAAGGATTATTGAACTTAACAGAACCAGAATTTATTTATGAATCAGATGAGCAGACAACACTTAGAGTTAGAACTTATTACCAAGAACCTGCAGGAACTAAAACATATATTGATGATAGATATATCAGCGTATTATACTCTGAGTTTAATTTATCATTACCAACTTATATGGATTACTATGATGTGTTCCCGGCATACACAGGACAACAAGCAGTACAACCATGGGGTCAAACTAAAACAACACCAATCTGGACAGTAACACCTAATAATAGAAATCACACCTTCCTTGTGAGAGCTAAGTACTCTGAGAACACTTCTGAGTCTTGCATAGATTCTTATTGGTCTCTGGATAACAGATTAACCAGAGCAAGTGATATAGTTATGAATGAATCATTTGTTGATATATTTAATATGACAAACAATACAGCAGACCAGATATGGGGATTCCATGATTTCACTGCAAGCTGCGATTGGGATGATACAAGAATGTTCTTCCCTGAGTTTGAGTTCCGTTCAAAATGTTCAGACTGTGTTTGCACATCTGACCTAAAGGAGGTTGGTTTTTGTGAGTGAAAGAGGGAAGAAAACAGGTGAGTATATTATTTGTCAAGTTTGTAGTGAAACTAAGTATGTATTTCCTTCTGATTTAAAAAGAGGATTTAGAACTAAATTTTGTAGTAGAAAATGTAACGGTATTTGGATGAAGAAAAATAAAATTACAGCAGGAAAGAATAATGCGATGTGGAAAAGAGGATATAACATACAGGAAGGTGGAAGGTGTATTATAAATGTCAACGGAAAGAAAGTACCAAGAGCACGTTATGTTTGGATGAGCCACAATAATTATTTTCCTATTCCAAAAGGGTTTATCATACACCACAAAAATTTGGACCCTTCTGATGATAATATAAATAATCTTATATTATTGCCAGACTCCATACATAAAAGTTTACATATTGCTTTGAGGTGTAGCACATGAGCCCAGATACTTATACAAATAGAAGAACAAGACCTTCTCACACGTTTAGACCTCTTGCAAGACACAACCCTGTATGGAAGGTCGAGATTAAATATGCAGGAGCTTCTACTTATACAGACATAACAAACTATTGCACATACGCTTCAGTTAGTCACAACTCCAGGAATAGATTATCAGATGGAACTATAAATCTTGAAGACCCGAATGCAACATTCTATAATACTATTGTTGGTGGAGAATACATAAGAGTGTGGGCAGGATATGGAGCTGCAACCTATAAAGAAATTACAGCAAGAGTAATCAAGTCAATGGTTAACTTCCAACCAACAACAGGATATGAAACTAAATTAACAATAAGAGCTTGGCCCGAATTAAGAAGTAAGAAATTATCATACGCATTTGATGACGTACTTGTCGAATCAGCAATCGGAACAATCCTTGGGAACTTCTCAGAAGTATCTTACACTGCACCAGGAATATCAACAGAAAGACTTAGCATGAGATTCGTAAGTATGGATGCAATAAGTATGATTAGGGAGATATGCACTAAATATGGTTTCGAATTCTTCATTAATGCAGAAGGGGTTGCAGATTTATTCTATTCATCAACAACTGCAAACAACATAACACACGATGCAATTGTTCTTAATCAATCTCTATTATCAGTTACAGAGTTAGGAAAGAATTTAGACAGGATGAGGAATCACATAAAAGTATTTGGTAAACAAGAAAACTTTGTAATGTGGTTAAAGTCTGCACAAGATGATGCCTTGATTTCACAATACTGGCAGATGGATGAAGAAGTATTCGACTCAGCAATTCTTACAAACACTGATGCAGAAGACAGAGCAGATAAAGAACTAATTTATAGAAAAAGATTCTTAGAAGAAGGAAGATTCAAATGCATGGGTATGGAAAACATCACACCTGGAAAACAAATCTATTGTGCAATTCCACCATTGACAGATGAATGGAAAGTATGCAGGTCTGTATCACACAGATTTGGAGAAGGATGGCTTACACATTTCACAATAGAGTTTGATGCTTATGATACAGCAGGAGTTATTCTGGAAAGAGATAAACAAATAAAAGGACTACAAAGTATTCCATTAGATAAACAATATGATGAATCAATTGTCATTGACCCTACAAACGACAGTGCATACATCAGTTTAACAAATCTTTCAATATCAGGTGGTAGAATAGTCACAACAGATACAGCTCCATCAAATGGTTCGTTTGATATCAAGACAACTTTGCCTGGACTAACCCCTTCACAAAATGTAGTATCAGCTATTGTTGTAGTTGATGGAGAGAATTTAAATCTTAGTACGTTCACTGTAAGTAATGATGCAGGGACTACTGAATTAGACTTTGAGAACACAGAATTAGGAACCGAACAGAAAAGTTTTAATAGTATAGATAACAATATTAGGATAAGCGGGGACTTACAAGACTTAGATTCAGTTAATGAAGTTATCATCAGAAGAATAGCAGTATATTTAAAGTTTGAATAAAAACACGAGGTGCAAAAATGTTAGAAATATTAAGTGCAGTAAGAGTTGAAGCAATCGTAGGAGGCGCAGTAGCTGGATTAGGTTATGGGCTTTCAGGTTACTTTAGAAATAGAATGAAGACAGGAGATAAACCAAAGTATGATGCAATCGACTGGGGTAAACTAAGTATGACTGTTGGAACAGCAGCTGTATGTGGTGGTATCGCAGGAGCAAGAGGCATAGGTATTAGTGTAGTTGAAGCGTCTTCAGCAGGAGCATTTGTAGCAATTATTGTAGAGAAAGTTGTTAAAGGAATTAGAGAATGGATAGCAAATCGGAAAGCAGCGAAAGCAACAACAAAAAAGGCGAAGAAATAATTGCTGAAATAAAGCGATTACTTGGGAAGATATTTCTAAGTAAGGCAACTTTAGATAGATTGGAGTATGATAAGTTGGTGGAATTCTATGACAACAAATATCCAACTAAGACGCTCCGTTATTTTGGCACAGAAGTCAAAATGAAAACAAGTATAAAAAGATTAGGAATACATGTTTGTGATTACATTCATGTAACTCAATCAATGAGAGAGTGGGTTGAGCGAAAAGAACTTATCTTTGATAAACCTGTTAATATGGAGAATGTGTGGTCCCACATATGGAAGGTGTATGCTGAGTTTACGAAGTATACGCGATACAAAAAGGACATAGACTTGTTTGGTGTCAATGAACAATGGTTATCAAACATGAGCCAATTCTATATTACAAGTGGTAATCGATGGGTAGGGGATTGCGAAAACTTTGCTCTCTTTTGTGCGGGTTTAATAGAAGCATCAGGAGTGCCAAGAGGATTGTATAGAGTAACTGCAGGCAATACTAAGCTTGGAGGTCATGCTACTTTAACAGCGTATGACCCAAGCAAAGAAATGTGGGTTCAATTAGAGACAACAGCGACAATGCCATCTGAGATATCAGAGACAAACCCCATATATATAAACACAGTATGGTTTTCTTTTGATGGATATAAAGCGTTTACAAACAAGCGAATTGAACAAGTGGAGGTTAGGGACAATGCCTAAATGTACATGCAGTAAAGAAAAAGAAATAGCGGAAACGCACACAGATGTAAAATGGATTAAGAAAGCACTACAAGGGAATGGTGAGAAAGGAATAATTGCAAAGGTTCATGAGAACTCTAAGTTCAGACACGAACATGAAGCACAAGCAGCACAAAGAAAGATTTGGATTGGAGCTGGTTGGTTCACCACAATTATTTTGTTTATCATATCTATCTTATTGAGGGCTGGACTCCCTATCAAATAATGACTAAACCAAAATTAGACAGAGCCATAAAAACAATTGAAGACGTTATCAAAAAATGGGAGGGAAAGATTCCTGCAGCAATCTTACTTGATGAGATTAAATTGGATTATCATGCTTACACTACAGCGAAACAATATATCCCAAGATATGAAACAAGCAAACTTCTCCCAACAGAACCGGAGGTCTATCAATTTATAGATTTCGGAATACAATTTCATTACCATCTTGGTCATTATGAAAATGATAAAAGAAAAAAAGAAATGTAAAGCCATTACTCACCACAATAGACCGTGTCCATTTAACGCAGTATTATGTGGTTATTGTATGGGACATTACAAAGTTTTAGTTATGCCGTATCTGGATTAACCCATAACTCTTACAGAGTTGCTTATAGGATTGCCTTGTCCATCTGTTCCTTTGACTTTATCTTTAATGAACACTTGATTATTTATTCTTTTTATGCCCATGTTTAAGTCAGTCAAATAACATCTAACTGCTCTGATACAATTTCCTCTTGGTGCCCCCATAGACTTCCAATCAAGTATAGTCTTAGTTGGTGCTCCACCATTTGTCAACTTGTCTTTAAATCTTTTAACAAGTACGTTCTTTGTAAAGCTACCTTTAGAATCATACCATATCCTGAATATAGGGAACAACACTGGTTGCTTCCAATATACATTACTCTTGGTATATTTTCCAAACGCTTCAACAAAGTCTTTTACAAATGCCTTCATAATAAGGAAAGCATCCTCTCCATCTTTAGTTAATTTACTTCCGTTACCGGTGTTCCAAGATTTGATTTCATCTATGAACTCAAGAGCGTGTCCATTGAATGCGCCGTTGTATGGTTCATCATCCTTAGTTAGGTATGGTAGATATAAACTATGTAGAGCTAATTCATTATCTGTATTTTTATGTGATACATTTAATGGGAAGTTCTCATCATTGTTTATTTTCTTCTGTATATTGATATCAATCCAATGTACTTTCAAATGGTCGCTTGTTGTTTGCTGAGTAATGTTATTTACTTTATCAAACACTTTACGTTCTTCCGCTTCACTTAAGTCCTTATGGAACTGGAACTCAATATCCATTGTTGCATTAGGGTGCCTTGCAAAGAATTCTTCAAGTGCTTCAACTCTATGATTACAATCAATCATACGCCATTTTTCTTTTTTAATGTTTATAGAAAACACTCCGGCCAAATACACAGAGCCATTCTTCTTTAATGCAGTCTCACACACATTAAGTAATTTCTTGGCTTTTCCTTCCCGTATATCTCTTCGGTTCTTTGTCTTAACGAACTTACTCATATCTTTCTTGCCGATTGAAATCCGCTTAGAAGTATATGGCAGTTTTATATGTTGTACTGTCTTATCTACTATTTTACTTTTCATTTTTCCTCCACACTCTTGCTCGTTTAACCTTGGTTTTTATTGAGCGTACCCGTTTGCCCTTAGGTTTTATAGGATACTGGTGCATTAGAGGGGTATTGGCAACGTATTTATATATGTTACTCTTGTTGGGTAGTCACTAACCTGTAATAATAAATTCTTTCTCTCTTCCTTATGTAAGAAGTAAATGTACCTGTACTGTTTGTGTGTATGCTTTTTAAGCGTTGAGAGTATGTGTTTGTATCTCTTACCAAAACTCTTTCTTGAATCAGAGAACTTAGCAATATGGTGTAGCTTCCCATCTAATTCAACAAATGATTGTTCATGACTTCCACAATATAAGAAGTTAGTTGCTTGATAGATGGTGCCATGACCTACTCTTCCATCAGCAAACGATTGTATCCATTTGACCTTTGGCCTAATCTTTTTTATCAACCTGAAAGACATACCAATTATTTGAGATTCAACAAACCGTATAGGTATAGAATCATCTATCCATAATCTATTTAGTTCTAAGTATTCATCAATCTCTGTACCTTTAACTATGTTCTTACATGATGCAGGGTTCATAGCGTAACCATATTGCATGGCACCAAGTAGTTTATCTTTATAGAATATACCTAAATATAATTGGGTGACTGCATCTGTTGCTGTCTTGTGGGAGTAGTGGTTGTCAATAATTATCTTATTGCATACCCTCTTATCAATACTCTTGAGTGTTAACTCTCCTTTCTTTATCCCAATTATAGGTGGAACTGCCCCCTCTACGAATCCCGATAGACTTTCTGCAGAGCTCACCCACTCTGGCTTTATCTTCACTTTCTATTCTTCTGGATTAAATATTTTTTCCATGTTATCTACAACTTTCTTCCATGAAAACTTTTCTCTAACTGTCTTACTGTCTTCTTTTGCTAACTTCTTATATCGTTTAAGATTCTTCAACATCTTGTTCATACATTCAGTTAGGTGGACACGACTTGGTTCTTTCCATAATACTTGATGGTTCTCTTCTCGGTAAGGGAAGTAACTTGGTCCAGGTATTTCTCTCAATACTTTAACTCTTAGTGCAGACTTACAATCTTTAGCGAACTCATCCATACCCATATCGGCTGTTACTATAATAGGTGTACCGCATGCAACTGATTCAAGTGCAGGAATACCAAATGCTTCACCCCTACTTGGTAATACAAACAAGTCAACAGTCCTATATATCTGAGCCAACTTATCTTCAGTTAATACTGTGTCTATTATTAAGATGTTCATGTCTTCAGGCAGATAATCTGATACATCCTTCTGCCAGTTATTTCCTTTATAGTATTTTCCACTTAGCTTTAAGATAAGACATATGTTTTTATTCTGTTTGAATACATCTTTGTATGCTCTTACTAAGATATCAAGTCCTTTTCTATCTTTCGCATCTCCATTCCAAGTACCAACAAATAATATCTTAGTTAGTTCTTTATATTTTTCTGGTATGTCTTCAGCTAATTCCCCATCTGGTGTATATATTTCTGTGTCAACACCATGATGTAGAACTTGTACTTTGTCTGGATTGATACCTGAATTAACAAACGCTTCTTTAGTATATTCAGAAGGGGTTAAGATTGTCTTAACTTGTGGTTGCTTTAATACATTAGCCCAAGATGGTGGAATTGTGTCTCCTTCAAACGCAAGGAACGGTGTTAAGTTCGGTGCATACAATCTTCTATATACACTCATCATTGGATTTCCAGGTCTTGTTGGTGGTTGATTCACATACGTAACATAATCTGGTTCATCTACATCAAATGCATTGTACATATTAAGGTACTGTTCATCACTTCCCCATCCGCTTTTGAATTCATCAGTAGCAAACATTTGCCATCCCCTACGTTCCAACTCTTTAGCTTCCTCTCTTGCATGCTTTGATATACCTTCATTGCTATACAATACAGAATCAAATAGAATCTTCTTCTTAGGTTTGATTGTTCTAATTGTTATGTCGCCAGCTCCAGGAGATATCTCATTGTAAAAATCATTCTGTGCTTTCAATACTTGCGCAGTCTTCTTATGAATGATATGCATATTACCTGCAATGTGTACTTCTTTAGCAGCTTCAGTATCACCAGTCATTCCTTTATAGAATGGTTCAATCATTTCATGTACTGGCCGAGTCCATTTCAAAGACTTATGATATAGTCTACACTGTACATCCGGATAGGATGCATCATCATATACTCCATCAATGAAGTTCTTTCTTGGGAATGCTATTGCCTTATAGCCATGTCTTTTACAATAACCAATAGACCTATTCAATGTATTGATTAAAGGATACTCTAAATCTTCATCAGCATCCAAACTGAATATCCAGTCATGACTGCACTGTTCCGTAGCATAATTATGTTGAGCTGCGAAATCTTTGTTTAAAGCCCGTTTAGAGAACTTTAATTTCTTGCTTAAGTCTATGTCTGTTTTCTCCTGTTCTTCCTCAAAATACCTACGTATTTCGCTCTCAGTTGCGTCTGTACTCATGTCATCAACAATAACTATCTCATCAAAGTATGGTTCATACTTTTGTAGTTGTGAGTATATTGTTGTTGCATTATTAATTGTCAGTATAGTTAGGGAAGTTTTAACTACTTCGGGTGGGGGTAATGGTTCTTTCTCAGGTGAATAGAACGGCATCTCTTTCCACAGTCTTAAGAAGTTCCTTTGGTTTCTACCATTAGATTCTTGCCATTCAAGTGAGTCAGCTGCTTGGTCTTTATGGTGTCTACTCCCTTTACCACTGAAGTGATATACTAATCCTTCCCAAGTCTGTACAAATTTCTTACCTTCTTGTGCCCATCTGTAAGCTATATGAGAATCTTCTCTACTTTGTGGAACAAATATCTCATCTATTCCCCCTATATCATTCCAGTCTTTTACATAGAAACAAGACGGAGCGAATACTCCTTTAGTTGTTTTCTCTGAATCCTTGTTTGCTCCTACAAATGTATTGAACTTTCTTGAATCAAATTCTTCTGCAGTTTTACCGCAATCATGGATAATCTTACACTCTTCTGGTCCATATAGGTCTGGTTCTACTCTGGTAAGAGAAACAATAGTTCCTTCTTCGATGCACTTGTGTACTGCTTCATCGAATCCTTTACCATAAACCATGTCTGCATGCGCCAACATACATATATCAGATGGCTGAAACTCTTTCATTGCCAGATTATATATCTTAGTAATGCCTAACCTTGTACGGTCTTCTTTCCATACATCATTAACCATTGTATAATTGAAGTCATACTTCTTGGCATTGTCAATCAACCATTGTCTATTCTCTTCATCAGAGTTATCATCATATACATAGATATTGTTCTTTTGTGATTCGTTCTCTCTTATAGATTTGATTGCAAGACGGAGATATGAAAGAGTATTACGATTTGCAATTATTATATTTATTTTCTTATTCATTTTTATCCTCCTTCGTAAATATAAACGCATTGGACCTGTCTCCAACATGTATATCTACAGACTTGAATACAAACCCACCAGGTGTAACACGTTCTTTTAATTCTTCTAAACTATATTCAGTCCAATGAGAACCTTGAGGATATAATTCTTTTGCTACACCTCTTTCAGGTGTAGATATATATAGAATTCCATCTGGTTTTAATATCCTGTGTACTTCGGCCAAAGTCATATCAACTTCTTCATCATCCATGTGTTCAATTATTTCTACCATCCACACAAAATCTACAGACTTATCATCTACTTTAGTATCCCAACAAGGACCGTGTCTATAATCAAGTGCATCTTTACCAACATGTTCTGTTGCAATCTTATAAGTATCATCATTTAATTCCACACCAATTATAACTTTTGGTTTTTCTCTGAATAATAATTTAGCACCCCATCCATAACCACAACCCAAGTCAACTATTGTCTTGTCTTTAATGTCATATCCTTTTTTTATTGGATACATATATCTCGTTGCACATAATTTTACTTCTGATTCAATTGCATTCTGTGGTTTGCAATGTTGTTCTCTTTCTTTTTCTGTTAACATTTATAAGTCCTCCAGCATTATTTCGCTTTTAATTTTACTCGCTATATTTTTATCTTCTGATGCAATACTATATATTATTGTGCCATCCAAATCATATACCTCTTTTACTAACGCAAGATGCATTTGGAATTCACTTTCATCTGGAGTATTCTCAGCAGAAAAGAACGGAGAGATGTTTGTTAACATATGAATGTGAACATCTTTCTCACCAAACGGATACACTGTAAGGAATAATTCTATTGGCTCATCATCACCAGCTAAGGAATGAACCATCAATGCATGTTGCATCTCTTCATCTTCAATACGTTTATCCTTGTCCCTATATTTACTAAGCTTCTCTAATCTCTTGATAGGATATTCATTGCCTGATATCCTGAGAAACTTTGCACGTTTCGTCCTTGTACTTTTTTCTATAATTTTCATAGTATATCTACCATTAAATATTCTTTTATCTTTTTTTTTAATTCTGGATTGTCACATGTTAACTCCATCTCCTTGTATGTAATATCCATTCGTTTCATCGTGAGTTTTTCTTTATAGAGTTCAGTGAATTTAACAGTCGAATCTATCAGCGTCAATGTAGTTTCTTTATCTGCAAATATTATTGTTATGATTTCTTTTGGTCTTTCAGAGTGTCCCAAGCCCCAGAGAACCGTTGGGTGGAGTCCAGGAATAGAACCAGTCGCATGCTCTACGTGAACTGACTCTATATCTAAGTCATTCCATTTTTTGTAATTTACTATATCTCCTGGTGAGACATATTCCATATCAATCCGCATTCTTAATCATAGCCACCATTATTCTTGCATCTCTTAAGTCATCTGTTAATACAGAAACAAGTTGAGTTCCAACTCTTACCTCTTGAATGCCTAACATACCACAGTTAAGCTTACCAAAATTCTTAGCAATCAATTCACCAAATTCTTTTCGTGTGTATTCTCTAAGATGTGTTCCTCCATTGTATTCCCACTTGTCACTTGGTCTTCTTGGAGTTGTTATTAGTATGTGTCCGTCTTTCTTACACCATTTTCTTAGGTTTTGTAGATATACATCTGCTTTATCTTCAGGTAAATGTTCAAGTGTCTCAACAGAAATAACTGTATCAAACTGTCCAGGGTAATAATCTTTCTTAGTTGGCTTTGTTAAATCTACACGTCTGAAAGATACACCTTCCATTGCACTATCTTCTGCTTGTTCTAATGCATACTCAGCATTATCAAATCCCACTATAGATTTAGCACCTAATACTTTAAGAAGTTTAGTTCCTATTCCATGTCCGCATGCAGCATCAAGTACTTTCTTTCCTTTACACCAGTGGTTAAGGAATATATATCTAAACAACAGAGACTCTGTGTTTGGATTCTCAAGTATATCAATCTCTTCGACTGGTGTGTTATCATCAAGTTTTACTTCTTCTTTTCTTACCATTTTTTCACCTCTAAAAAAAGGAGACTACCCACCGTATTGCAGGTGAGTGCCTTCCATTTTGTTTCTCACGACTATTATTCAAACTCTTCTATTTCATCAAATACCATATCACCTTACTGCGTTTCTGAATTCATTAACGTCCTTAATTATTTCTTTATAATCTTCACTGCACTGTGTTAAGTTACATGGTGATGATATGAACTCTGTGTTCGTCACCACTCGTATTGGTTGTTGACATGATGCATCGTCCTGCATCCCTACAAAATACATTCCCAATACAAAAGCTAAACAAATACTCAAAGTTACAATTGCAAATGTCTTACTCATTTTTCACCCCTCGTTTGTGATTAACATACTCACTAACTGTCATGAAATCAAACTCCTTACCTTTCAAAAACTCCCTAACCTTCTGGTAATTTTCTTCTGTCAATGCATTTTTATTAGACAGGTTTGGTCCAGGATTAATGTGTAATAATAGAATATGGTCTTCATCTTTGGTAATCTCCTCATGAATAGGTGTAGTTCTTGGTACTAATGTGGCAGCACCCCAGTCAATTAACTCTGTACCTACTTGGTTAACTGCAATCCAATCAAACTTCTCAGCCAATTCATCTATTTGATTTTCAGGAAAGAACCAACCAGGTGCTTTGAATCCTTTGCATTTCAAACCTACTGCAGCGGCTGTTTCAATTGCACAAGCTATCTTATGTCTTACCTCTGCAGGGTCCAGGTCAGCGAACTCTCTACCATCTATCTCATTTTTATAGTGATGATACCCATGTAGTGCTATCTCAATGTACTTCTCATACCCTTTAAACTGTGATAAGAATCCTGGGTGCGACCTTAAATCAGCAGGCCCTTCAGCTAACTCAGGATGTTTTAAGTTAGGTACAACAAACAAGGTTAATTTAATTCTGAATTCTTTAATGAGAGCTAATGCTCGCTCTATGAACTCATCGTAATAACCCCAGCCTTTCGCTGGAGAGACATCATCAATACAGAAAACTAAGCGATTAACCATTTACACCACACCTCTTTCCATGTTTATAGTTTGGATTGTTAACTCCCCTCTTATCTATTTTATGTAGTCTTTCAAGTCGTCCATCAGATTCCATGTGACACTTCCTACATAACCATTCGAAGTCACTTACATCTCTTTTATATTGTCCAGATATATTTGCTAAGTCTTTTGGTGGTTGTTTGTTGCACTGTTCACATACCTTTGGTTTGGGTTTGTTCCTGGAAACCCATCTATGTAGTCCAGTCTCACCAACCCAATCTCCTTTCCAATTATAAGCGTCTTCACCTCTATTATAATTATCTGGTTTACTCTTCATATAAATCACCTTTGATGAATACATCCATTGAACTTCTCATATCAGGAGCACCTTCAACAAACGTTGAAAACAATTCCCTTTCATAATCTATTTTATCAACCATCGTTATCAATCCTCTTAATCTTCTTGATGAACTCATACGTCCCATCTATTCTAACTTTAGTAGGTATTAATGTCATCTTCACTTTACCTATTGTGTCATTCGCATGACCTGATACCTCATATGATTCAACACATGCAGTAATGTCCAAGCCATTCATTATAATGCGAGTGTCGGCAGGCCTTCCTGTCTCTGTTGAGATACGGATGCTTACCTTATCACATTGTTTACTGTGGTGACCCATTGTTTACATACCTCATCTTTCACCCTCATTCAATAACCTCTTTTATTATTCTCACCCAGTCTTGGCACACGTTGTCCCAAGTAAATTGTGTTGCAAACTTAATACATTCATCTTTGTATTTGGTTTCGAGTTCACCTTTCTTCCATAACTTATAAGCATCATTTAACTTTGATGCAGCATCATCTACATTAGGTAGGTTGTGTCCAATCCCTCGTTGCACGTATAGCCAACGGTCACACTTAACAAGCATACCTCTCTTATCACCAATCAATTCAGTAGGTGTTGAGTATTCTGCTGATATAACTGGAGTGCCTACAGCCATAGATTCTAACATCTGCATGCCGAAACCTTCTCCCCAACTCATAGTAAAGAATACATCAGCTATGTTAGCTAACACAACCATCTGTGATTCAGGACATGCTCTTTGGAAAGATTGAGCTGGATAGAATATAATTCTATTTTGTATATCATTAAAGTCTGCACCCTCAATCTTACAGAATTGCTTTACATATAGTGGAAGCATGTTATCTGGCCTCATGTATTTAACAGAATGAATAATCATCTGTGCTTCAGGTATATCTTTTGCGAACTTAATGAATGCATGGATTGCTTCTGGTATGTTCTTTCTTAATGTATTCCTACCTGATGTGTATACTATGAATTTATTTGTGAAATCAACTTGATGTTGAAATAATCCACTCAAGAAATTACCAAGTTCAACTTTTCTTTTCTCTTTATCTGGCTCAGGTTTCCATATATCAGTATCTAAACCATGATAGATAACTTCAATGTCTTCATATCCTGCACCTTCAAGTACTCCTTTACCCCATTCAGTCATGGCAATAATCTTATCTGCCTTGTCCAGGATTAAGTGAGCGTTGTCTGCAAGTGGTTCACCATCAAGAGCACTATATAATATTAATTTAGTATTTGAGAAATCAATTCTGTTTATTCCTTCATCAACCAATGTGAATAAATCATCTTGGAATATAACAGCGGCAGGATGTAGTTGGTCTATTTGATGTTGAAGTAATACAGTTCCCTCATCTTTCAATGGGTGTACTGTGAAGTTCCAACCCTCTGGTTTGTATGCATCACCAAGACTGTGTTGTCCCATGTGACATATCTCATAGTCATGAAGACCAATACGATTGCATATCTCTCTTACACATTTAGCATAACCTGTGTTTAAGTTCCATGAATTAGCTATATAAAAAACAATGGGCTTACCAGAACCTGTAACATCTACCTGGACATCTTTTGCCATTCTTTATTCTTTTTTATCTTCGGCTTTGTCTTCGGTTTTTTCTTCACCCTTATCTTCTGATTTATCTTCAGCTTCATCCTCGTCTGCTACATCTGCATCAGGTGTTGCTTTAGGATTAGCTTCTTCTTCAGCAATCTTTTTATTAAGAGCATCTTGTTTAGCTTTCAATTCTTTCATCTCAGCTTCCATAATCATTATCCTTTCAGAATCAGTTACTGGTTTCTTTCCTGGGTTGTATACGGTTTGTACTTCTGCAGGTACAATGAATTCTCCACCATCTCTTATCGCATCAAGAACTTCTTTCTCAAATCTTTTACCATCTGCTTCCGTTGCACCATCAGGTAAAATATATTTTGTATCTCTAACTGTTACTTCAATTCTAACAGGTGTATTGTTTTCATCAGTCATGTTCATCTACCTCCATAGATTTTCTAAATCTTTCTATAGAACTGCGATTATTTAAATGTTTCGATTAAAAAGAACACTTGGAAAATCCTGCACGCGTTGAACAGTCATCTCCAAGTGTACCCTTATTGCGAAATATTAATTGATATTAACTCTTTCTTTTTAAACTTTAGGTGGTAAATACTTCTACCGATAAGTAAGTAAGAGTATTTACCACCACATAGTTTTTTTAACAAAATTTAAATATACAAAATGTTTGGGAGTAATTTGGAAGGGGGGGAACTCACCTACAACCGTTATTGAGAAATAAAGATTGGAGTTTCCATTCAACCATTGGTATACTAATTGGAGTCAACGAACGTTCATGATAGTGTAAACTATCATTCATACATAGTCATACCGCTCATAAGGAAAGGGGGGAATCTACGCTATCCCGTTATAGTGAAATATTATATATGAGTTTATTTCTACTATTCTGTTAATGGATAATGAAGTAGTATTATTCTTACAAAAAATACATCGCTTAATCTCTTTATACATATTGATAGTCCCAACCGGAATTGAACCAGTGTTTGTTCCATGTAAAGGAACTATGCTACCATTACATCATAGGACTGTATGGAGATGAGAGGATTTGAACCCCTGTATCATACGACTTCAGCGTATCGCATTCCCAGACTTTGCTACATCTCCCTTTATCTCATTCAATCTATTCTTACTTATCTTACATGCATCACAAAACTTAGACCGCTTGCAGTCAAACATATTAAAGAGAGTTACATCTCTTACAAATTCTACTGTACTCTCTAATGATGGTTCGCCCTAACTTCTTTTGTGTGTTCCATGTTTTCATTGTTGTACCTCCAAGGCACCATCAGGAATTGAACCAGAATCACAACCTTACAAGGGAAGTATTTTACCATTAAACTATAATGCCAATTTAGAAATATCAATGAGTGTGGTAACTACCAAAACATATCCACTGTGACTGTGGTGTTGTGATAGTAACTATTCATAAATGAATAGTATGTAATTCAATCTATTTAAATCTTACGGAGAATTAGTTTATCTTGTAGCATGCTCAGTAGTTTGGGACCTTGAACTTCAATGTCGAACTGCTTTAATCTTCTTGGTAAATTCTTAATACACTTAGCGTAGAATGTATCATCGTTCTTTAGCTTCTGTAATCTATCTCTTGCCTGACTGTACTCTCCTATCTTAACAGACAACTCAGGAAACAACCTCCGCTGGGTGTCGCTATCAGAGAAACCAACGCAAGGTATTCCAACCATTGCACAATTAAGATTGAATGAACCTGCAGCAATCTCATCCATCATATTGATACTATATCTATAGTTGCTCAATTCAACCATCCATTCTTTATGCTGCATATAATTAAGATTGAGAGTCTTAGATACAGCACTCTGGTCTTGGTGTTGCCTACCCATCCCCGGCATTGCAATGTAATCAAACCCAACTTGTTTGGCAATACCTAAACTCACCATCCCATTGTACCATGAACAACAAGTACCATTAACCATTATACTATTTGATTTAGCTTTGAAGTCTGGCTTACATTTATAATCTTTAACAAAGTGACACGTAGGTATTACATGAACTTCTTTAGGTGTACAGATACCTCTAAGCTTTCTTACATCAATTTCATTGTGAACAAATACAAGGTCAACTTCTTCTAAGATATTAAGATAATCTTGTTGATAAACAACAGGCCACTCCTGGAAGTATTCAAAGGGACCCTCTTGTATTATGCCTTTCATACAACCATCAAAGTTTCTAATGATTGCTATCATTTGAGGATGCTTCTTAGGAATTATAAATAGAATCAAATCAAACTGGTTCATAGTGCCATCATTCTTTGTAGCTAAGAAAGTCTTATATGATATATGTATTGCATCAAGCATATATATCCAACCAAACTCAGTTCTTAAATTACCAAAGTCTCTCGGTACTTTACCATCTGAATTATTCTCAGTAACCACAGCTATGTTCATATTACAAAGTCCTCCTTCAATACTTCTTCTGCCTTGAACCAATATACATTTACTTCTTTTGGATAACTTTCTTTTTTCTTTTCAAACATTGCTTTAGTTTCACTGTGTAAGATTTCAAATACATCTCCTGTTTCAGGACAATATATATCTGCTCTCTTCTTATTATAGAAGATTGCTTCAGTATATATTACGAGCTCTGCATTCATTAACATATAAGCAAGTTTACATTTAGCCATCTCATGTTCCAGAGTATTACCTATTGATAACTTAACTACATTATGTTTTAAATGGTATGCCTTATCAAGTATTTCTTTTCCTTTCCGTAGTTTTTTATAATTTATTTTTAATCACCCTATTTTCATACCTTTACTTCCACCCATTATTAAAAATCCTCATATTCTTGTTCTGGTTTTTTATTACGTTCCAATCTTGGTTTAGTAGCTTCACTTGTTTCGCTACTTCCTGTCTGGCTTTTATTTCCTTTGTTGTTCTTGCTTGTCTCACATTTACAATCCTTCCCACAATAAATACATTGTCCTTTCCTTCTTCTTAAGTTTCTTAATCTCCTAACTCTTGCATTCTTCATACGCTGAGTGTCCATTATATTTCTCCCAACATTATTAATCCCCTAACTTCTGATTGAACTTTCTTAAGTATCCTGATATCAACATCTTTTATTTCTTTCAGCTTTAAAAATTCTTTCATTGTCCACATAGTTTTTTTATCTCCTTTATATGATAGATGTGATATATAAAAAGGTCCATCATCAAACACAGGTATACCAAACTCTTCTAACATACTGCCAGTCTTTTCATCTCTGATAGTAATGGTTGTATATATTATGCCCACAGTTCACCTAACCCCAGGTCGATTAACACCGCAGCGATGTGTTTGCATGGGATGTTCTCTCCCCCAAACAAAGATGCATGACTGCAGTCACACTTAAACTCCTTCCTGTAAGGTCCGGTTTCTCCTTCTCTAAATACTTTAATCACTACATTATGGTCGCCTACATTAAAATAATACCACCATACATCA
>Ga0114918_10000337_pt1 | contig 40391 bp, 13 predicted proteins | sample LantaG_FD_87015 | JGI IMG/M metagenome (GOLD analysis project Ga0114918, IMG submission 87015) | Deep subsurface microbial communities from Baltic Sea to uncover new lineages of life (NeLLi) - Landsort_02402 metaG | ecosystem: Environmental > Aquatic > Marine > Oceanic > Sediment | place...
AATGTGGATGTCTATGTCCAGGATTATGATTTCATTGCCAAGCCTTCCAAGATCCGGATGTCTGATGGGGTGCTTATTGGCCCCATGTTGGGGGTGGACACCTTAAGAGGTTTCATCCAAGAGCAGCAGTTCCTTATTCGTAATGATGTGGATGACGTGGTTTTGACCGGGACAGGTAAGCCAAGAGTACGAAGAATTGCAAAGTACCCCTGGAGGCGGGTCCGGGCAAGAGGGATCTTTAAGCAGATGTACCAAAGGCACGGATTGTCTAGGCTGTTCCCCACAACTGCGGGATCCTTCTTCTACACATATCCAGGTGCAGGGTCTGACCCAGACGAGGGAGAGCCAGGGGTGTACACTTGGGGCAGACATATCCCAGGAGAGAGAAAACGGGTAAGGACTCATGGGCAAGAAATTGGACAGATTTCAAACCCTGTGATCGGAGACTTTACAAACGTAGATTCCATTGCACTTTCAGCCAGACGAGCCCGCGCAAGAATCTGGGGCTATTTCCCTGATGGTATTCCGGCAGGTGCTTTTGGTTCTGTCCCTGTGGCGGCTATTGAGAAGCCTCTGATTATTGCCACTCCTCTCTTTTTGCAGGACTTGCCAATCAATCCTGAGACAGGGTACCCAGATGTTGACCAGTTTGTTTCTCAGGGAGGAGAGCTGGCAGATCTTGAGGCGGGAGATGCTGATCTGGTAACCCCTGGTTTCCTTTCGGGCAATCAGATTTCTTTAGGGCAGCCAGATTTGGGTGTCTATGGGTTTGTGGATGGCGGGAATGTCCTGGACTTTGATCTTGGGATTATCACCACACAATCCCTGGCAGGGATCTTTGTGGATGAGATCTTGTATGGGTGTGTTCTCACCCTTCAAGATCTGGATGGGAATCCAATCACAAATTCTGAGAATGTCCTGGTCTCCACTACCCGAGATGGTGGGGTTCCGGCTCATGAGTTCCCAGTGGCTCAAGGGGACACGGTATTTGTGACTCCTACAACTGGGATTGCACAGCCCGATAATCCTTTGGCTCTTCCAAATCCAGATTTCTTCCAAGCCCTGGTCAGCATGAATTCTGAGATCATAGGAGAGAATGACACTTACCGGGCGGGCTTCGATTATGGCTTGAGGAGAGACGGGCGGCTCATTGACAACACACTCCCCTCTGTTTATGACCCCTACTTTTTGGGAGTCAAGGAATTCACAGGGCAGCGTCCCCCGGATCCTCTCTCTCCTGTAGGGGGTCAGGTAGAGTTCTATTTCAATGGTCAGAATCCCTTAGAAATCCCGGCACTGAAAGGGGAAGCTACAGATGACTCTGGAGATGTTCAGATTCCTTACATGAGGACAAGGAACACCGAGTTGGACAGATTAGGTGGGATTCAGAATTCCATGGCAGCAATTATGGAACCCGATGTAGATGGGGATTCCATTTATCCTGATGAATTCCTCTCAGAGGATGGGGCGGTTACAGGGAGTGTGGTTCCAGCAGGGTTCCTTCCAGCAACAGAGCCAGCAACTTTGCTGACTACGGAAGATGTGGAGCCACTGACCCCACCGGCACAGCAATTGGGTGTGGGGAATGCAGGGAGGTATGATCTGTTATTGGTAGAGGTGGAAGCGGGGACCGGGCCTTTCCCAGTGGCAGGCCCGATGGGGATCTGGTCTATTGGTGAGGTTACGACCTTGGCAACTTCTTGGAATCTGGATCCTCCAACAAGTACTCCAGTGGCTACCACGGGATCCTTGATTGAACCCCCTCGTTTTGTCACAAAGACAACAGCACCTCCAGTACCAGGGGTTAGTTCCACAGGCTCTCCTATCAGTTACACCATGCAGTCAGCTATGACATATTTGGAAGGTCCCTATGTGCCTTCCGTGCAAGATCCTGGTTATCCTGCTTACCCCCCAACAGGGTGTGAGATTGAGGAACATTTTGCCACTGGGTTTACCCTGTTGAGCTTTGACTCAGTCCCACAAATTGCACTCAACGATGGTTTCCAGGCGGCTACTGGGAACTTGAATGATATTTGGGCGCATGATGCCAGCAATGAGATCATAATCAAATTGATCTCCAGGCCGGATCAGGGCTTCATTCTGTTTGGGCCAGTGGGGCCTAACCCATTACCTTCAGACATTGGGGGTACCATCTGTTTGGAGATCCATATCCAAGGATCAACAGTTTGGTCTGTAGACTATCAGGGAAATATCTATGGCCCGGTGGCTATTGGTCCGGTTGGGGTGGAATTCGGCACAGAATACCCCCCACCAGGGGATCCTTTCTTGAATCCTCTGAACTACAAACAGATTGTGATTGATGCTGTTGGGTTCCTCCCATGGGCTCCTGTGGTTATCCCTCCAGGGACAACTCAGGATTGGTTCTTGCCTCATGATGAGTTTGACGTGGGTGGCCCCGCTGAGCGCCGAATCATGCTTTACGGGTTGGAGTTCACAATAGATCTGGACCTTGAGTCAGGCTCTTCAGATACCGCTTGGGTTGATGGGGATCGTTTGACATTCCATGAGACAGTGGACCTTAGACTGGCCAAGGCCAGAGGCTACCTGCATCCAATAACAGGACTCCCTTTGGAAGCAAATCTCCTTGTCCATCAAGTATCCACTTCTTATCTGGGTGGTTCCTGGTCTCGCGTAAACAGGTACTCCAACGGGTTATCTGTTGGAAGCCCTGTCCCATTCACATTCCTCCCGAGGACGGGGGATGCGGCAGACTCAGCAGGCGGCACTTGGGCTCCCTTTGATGGAGTAGCTGTTGCAGAAGTGGGCGGGCTCAAAGTGATGGCTTTCGAGGGGCATGGGAACCAACCTATCGAGGCCACAGAAATAAAATTCTCCACAGTTCCCTCAAACCCCCAGGATATAGAAGGGGACATTTGTATAGGAGAGGCATTAACAAACAGTCTATTCAACACTGATTTAACATACCCTGAGATCTGGGATAACAGATTACTAGGGGTGGATCCAACTTCAGGGGCAGCCTCCAAGGTGGTCCCTGGGGATATTGTGGTGATTGAGAAATCCTCGGATCCTACCCATGAGGCGACGGAAGCGGCAGGAACCTATTTGGTGAGGCATGCAATCGAGGGAACATACCTTGGGGGTGCTTTCAAATCCTTCAGGGCGGTTTCTCCTCGGACAACGGCAGGCCTGGAAACAGGTTGGTGCCCTCTCCATTTCCCAACAGTAGTGAGCTTTGACTCAGGGACAGGTTTATTGGTTACTTCTGACCTAGCTCCCGTGCAGGATGGAAATACAATTGGAGGATACCCCACGGGATTCCGTGTGGATGTTGGAGTGCCTGTTTTCCCAAGGGTCTATTTGATCAGGGAAGTGGGTTCTTTGGCAGAGACCTCGAATCTGACCCTATTCCAACAGGCTGTGATTAGTGCCCGGTATACCGGAATAGCTCCTGTAGTGGTCGGGGGAGAAGTCCAGGGTGGTTTCCTCTTGACAGATTACCAGTATGCTGATGGGACTGCGGTGGTTGCAACCGATATTGATGGGGATGGGGTGGTGGAGACCTTAGCTGAAGTTCTAGAATACTTCTTCCAGAAGGGAACCCAAATTTCTGGAATGAGCTACTGGCCTGTCAATGTATCAGGGTCCGGTTCAGGTTTGCCAGACAACAACTGTGTTGGGTGGGACTCCACAAAAATGGGTGGTGGTGTAGGAGATCCTCTGAATGTGACCCAAGGATTCCTTTGGGTTTCGTTGAAGTCAGATCTGGATGACACCACTCCGCTTATTTTTGATGGGAGTGCCGGGGATATTGTCACAAGTCTTCCAGCGGCAGGTCAGTTCTTGATCCTAGCGCCAGCTGCGGAGGCTGGGAATGAGTACCAGGATGACCCCCTCACCCCTGTCTATGAGGGGGTGAATACTACCGCTGGACTTATTGCAATCACTGTCTCTGATTGGAATGATCTCAATATTCCAACAACTTCCATTGGGTTCGGGGTGGGCACAAAAGATGTTGGGTGCATTCTGCCAGGGACCACATTGGCTCTTCAGGAATGGGATGCAGGAACCCCAGCGTGGGGAGTCAGTGGTTTCTATGCACAGGCGGGAATCTTTTTCGAGCCCTCGATTCCCAGGTCTTCCTTGAACCTCTATGAGTCCTATCCGAGGATTGTGGATGCTTCCGTAAACTTGCCTTCTCCCATTGGGGTTGATGACTGGCTAAGAGAAGTTGGCGTTCGGAATGTGCAAGAATACTTGAGTCCTCCGGCACCCGCAACAGATCCTTTGGGGGTGACTTTTGAAGTCCGTAGAATCCGAAGATTCCATGATGTCGGGGAGCTGAATCAAGATGTCAGTTCCTTGAGGTATGTCTATGAGATCCGTAGAGGTAGACTCACAGAGTATGAGGTGACATCTCAACAGCTCGGCATAGTCTCCGCTCAAGGATTTACCATGGATTGGGAGACAACGAAACCAGCAGGGGCACCCAAAGCACAAGATGTCTGGAATGATGGAGTGGCATACACCGGGACAAATGTGGGCTCCTTTGAGGAGCCTGATGTCAACATCCATCCAGGAGACCTTTTCCGGGTATTGGATGAAGATGGGAATCTTGTGGAAGAGGTTGAGATCTCCAAGGTTCTCGGAGCAGGTCAACTTCGATTGGCAGCTCCAGGGATTAAAGAGATTGCTCCCTTGTCCTTGGTAGGTATGCGCTTTGAGATTTTCTTGAGGAGAGCCCCAGTTCCTCATGAGCAGACAAATGAGCAATTGCTGTCTCTGATTACAGATCAAGAGATTTTACGTACAGACGCCACTTGGGGGGACGCTACAGAAAAGGGCGGCTATGTTCCGATCCCAACCGGGGTTCAGACCTATGATGACGTGGTGAATACTCTCTTTGACGACCTCAATGCAGATGGCTCTTCAGACAAGACTTTTGGAGCTTATGGGGTCAGGAAGGGTGACATTCTGATTGTGGATCAGGCTGGAACAATCCCTCAAATTGGAGGCCTCCCCCTGACCTCTGAAATGGGGGTCAGACCCTTAGGGGATAAGGGAGTGCTCGGTAGAGTGGATGGGGCCGGAGCCTCTGCATATGAAGCCGGGGGGATTGATGCAAGGGATGACAACAGAGGCTTTTACAGGGTGACCCAAGTGGTTGCTCCAAGTACAGACCCCCCTCATCTGTTGGTGAACCCAATCAACACCTTTGCGGGGTCGGTTGCTTCTCCAATCATTTTTGATTCAGCAGATGTTGAAAGGGCTTATGCCGTCTACCCCACAGTCCATGATTCTGATTATCCCAGTGTGGCGGATGAGGCTCAGATGGCTTTACGCCCGACCCGTGCCAGGGATGATGTTACAAAATCCTTTGAGGACTATTCCACAGGGAGTGCTTTTTATTCCTTGAGGCCATTCTCTTACAGGATCATCCGTCCTTCTCAGGTGTTCACAGACAATGCAATTGATCTGATTCTGATGGCCAGAGAAAGGATGCTGTCTTTCATTGAACTCTTCACAAGGGGGATTGAGAGAAAAATTGGCTCCTACTTTGTGTGGCAGAGAGATTTACATGGGTGGGACTTGGGGAACTCTACCAATCCAGAGGCAGGTTTGGGGTTGATCACAAATGCGTATCTCCAATCGATTTCAGGGAGAACTGATGTGATGCCCTATTCCAACAATGAGAGTTGCCTGTCTCTCTTGGATAGGAGATTCTGGATTTATGATCTCAGGTTGGATAGTCTGACCTCAGATGGTGACCATTGGATGCGTCTGATTAATCCCCTGGCAGCCCCAGCGGAGACAGCTTATACAGCTTACACTGACACTGTAAGCGGGGGCTCAGACGTGCGGCCAGTCCTCCCAGAGAGGGTGGAAGAAGTACTTGATAGCAGTGACAGGTTCCGCCAAATCAGATATACTTGGTTGGCTTATCGGACACACCTCACGTTGGGGCTACTACCTGCAATCCAACGGTTTGAAGCTGAATTGCCAGAGAAGCTAGAGGAACAAAAACAAGCTCTATTGCAGAGAGAATCAATGGGTAACGCATAATGGCAGAGAAAGACAGACTTGAAGAGCTAGGGATCACTCCGGGGGAATGGAAACAATCGGAAGAAAAGACAGTTTTGCCAAAATCTCTTTCTTCCCAGGGTCATTCTTTGGCCAACTTAAAACAGATCTTGGAGGGTATGGTGGAAGCGGATCAGAGAAAAGTAGTGGAGCTAAAAAAGCAATTGGCATTGCTGAAGCATGGAGGAGGCACCTAAATGGCTGGACCCTGTGGATCTAATTGGGGGACGGTAAAATTTGAAATCCCCGACGTGCTAAAGCCTGTCAGAGATGCAATCAATACAATAGCAGAATTCTTGGTTGCAATCTTGGATATCGCTCTTGGCATTCTCAGGCTGGTGAAGACTTTTTTGATTGGGTTCTTGGACCCTATCCTTGCTATTGTGCAGGCAATCATAGATGAAGTCTATGCTCTAATCCAGGACATTCGCCAGTTGGGGATCTACCTCACTGGAGATTGGGCTTTGTTGGAGTGGCCCTTTGAGGACATTAAAGGTGGCTTTGCTGCTTATGAGCAGAGAATGATTGCGCGGCTAGCTGACAGATCAGACCCCACCCGACCGGATGTCTCAGGGCGTACAAAGGTACTGGGGGGTTTCTTTTATCTGAACTCTGACATTTCAGACATTCAAAGGATTATCGCTTTCATCAAAAGAATGATGTCCCTGTTTGATCAGACTTACAATGTCAATGCTCAACCAATGGCGAGCATCACGGAAATCCGGTATGGGGCGGATGCTGCCGATATCATGAATGCCAAATCCCTAGGGAAGTACTTCGATTATGACACCAATGGGGAGGGGGTTCCACCCATCCCTCAAGTGGCACAGATCCGCTGGAAGGTGAACACCCCGAATCAACGGAGTCCTTTCAATCCATTTCCCCCTCTCCCTCCAACTGGTTTTTTGGTGTCTGTTTCTTCTTTGCCCAATGGGATTCAAGTTCTGTATGATAGGCCTCAGGCTGACACAGATATGAAGCCCAGTGTGAATAACTCAACTCTGAAGACACAGCCCCGAGGGTATGATGTCATCCGAGATTCCAATGGAAAACCCTTGGTTCTTTATGGTGGAGCTGATATGGTAGACCTGCCTGAAGATTTAACCTATAACGGGAACATCTTGGCGGATGGTACCTCCAACCCTGGGTCAACCAGGGTGTATGGCTTTAAGGGGGATAATGCGGATTCTACTCTGATTCCCTTGGAGGAACTTGATACAAATGGATACATTTTCCAAAGACTCTTTCTTGTAAATCCTGTTAGCACAGATGCTCAGTTTATGACTGGGGAGTACTCTTTAACTTTGGGGCTAGAGGACATGCCCTATGAAGCGAGTGTTACTCAGGGGTCTGATGGGAAAATGATTATTCAAAGAGGAGAGAAAGCTTCCACAGTCTATGTTCGGATTGCTGCATGTTCTAGAGAAGTGGCATCCGGTGAGGTTGATGCCTATTATGACTTCTCTGCGGCTAAGCGTTTTCGAGACGCCACAAGTATCCCCTTAACAGTCCCTCTCATTGGCGGGGAGGATTCCGTAGGCAATTGGTCTGACTCCAAGACAGTTACATTTCCCAATGCCTACACTGGGGAATATCTGAATGCCGTCAAAACAGCTCTTGCCGTTTTGGTCCTTTCCCGTGCTGACCTCTCCGCAATCTCTGAGATGTCAGAGCTGTCAGAGGAACAGAAGGAGTTGATTGGAAACTCTAATCTCTTGGTGGAAGGGACAGTAAAAACTCCTGGGGGGTTGGAAAGCCTCCGTTATTTACTCGGGCACCTTTATAATACCCCAGCTGGGTTTAAGTCTGTGCTGAACAAAAAAGGAGGAAGTCCGGCCACATTCAGGAAAGATTTGTTGGAGCGAATTGAAAGAGTAGCTCACGATCTTTATCAGATAACAGGTCCAAACCCACAATTGGAAAAGACCATTGTGGAGAACACTTCTTTGCTCCAAGGGGCAAAATGGGGGGAGATCTTTGGAGAAGTGTATGGAGGAGAGTATCAAACAGTTCTCCCCGCCTCCGTGAAGGATGCCAGCATTCTGACTTCTCTAGACCCAAACAAAAGTGGTGGGGATAATCTTTTCAATGGGATTGCGGCAAACCCTTTTAATATAGGGGTGCCAGATGATGTTGCAGAAGGGTTCTTTGAGATCCCCGGACTTATCCGTAGAAGCATTGACATGTATGAGATTGATACTGGGTTAGAGGATGGCTCGGATGGTACCCCTGTTATTGTGTCTGCTAGTTACCCGGCTTCGAATAGCACTGCTTTAAGGGAACTTTCTGCGAGTACCCAAATTTATGCAGAAAAAACGGTGGAGACCGATGGTGTAGCCCATCTTTCTGATGCAATGATAGCACAATATCAAGAAATTGCCCTCACAGGTCAAATCAGGGGCTCTGCTGATAACTCTCCTGTTTTCTTTGTAAATCAAGGTAAGTTGGGGACCTTAAAAGAGAGAAAAACAAATGCTGCTCTCCCTGAGGATGCAACCATTGTCTTTTGCAGAGCTTTGTTGGTTGAGTCCTATTCTGGACAGTTGATGAGTGAGGCTTACCTTGCTCTTGCAGCGGCGGCTTCTGCCCTGAGGAGACCTCCACAGGATGGAGCTTGGTTGGCGTGGAGATTCTTGGATTCCTTCCCCGAGATTGACGATTTCTTGGAAAACTTGAAGGGGTGGTTGGATGCCATCAAAAATGCCCTGGAGTCCATCATTGAGACCATCCTTAAGTACATTGAGTTCATTGAGAGCCGTATCATGGAACTCCAACAGTTCATCAGGCGGATCAACGGCCTTTTGCAGTCCTTGCTCGGGTTGAGCTTCCTCATCCCAGAGTGTTCGGCTTTGATGCTGGTCTCTGATGGGACTCAGGGGTTGATCTCAGATCTGGTCTCTTCTGACAACAAACCCTCTGATAATGCTCTGTCTTATGGAGCAGGCTTGGCTATGGTGATTCCATTTGGTCCCTCTTTGGTCATGGATTTGATCCTGAGCCTGTTCGCTTCAGATTGCCGAGACCCAGTGTCAGGGGCAATGATGGGACAGGAATCTACACAGGACTTGATTGGCATTGAAGGCCCAATTGGGGCACCCACAACTGACCCAGAACCCGAGGTTTTGTAATGTCTTCTTTTGATAAAATGGCAGTTTGGCCTGTGGGCTATTTTCGAGCCTTCTCCAGTTGGATCCTGAGAAACCGGAGAGATATTGTAGCCCACATTGATACCCTGAATGCAGAAATTGCAAGGATAGGGTTCATCACAGTGGTCTACAGAGTAGAGGATGTGAATGGAGAGGAAAGGCCAACAGAAGAGCGCTTAGGTTTCAAGGTAACCCGTGGGTCTTCCTTGGGGAAATTAATCCAGGCCTACATTGCAAATGGCGGGAATCCTTATGACATTTCTTCCTTCATGCACCCAGACGGCATGGAAGTTGTGGAAGAGGATGCACAGGGGAGAATCAAAACAAATTATAGGTATCCTCATGGCGGGGTTGTCGCCCCCCTTTCAGCTGACTATGGGCCAAATTCTGTAGAAGGGGATTCCACAGGGTATGAACAGGATAGAGGCGGTTGGTTGGATACAGACAGGTATTACCCAGCTAGACAAAAAGGAAGAACAGACCGAGGGACCTTTGATTCAGATTCTATTGTTCGATACATGCATGGGATCCGAAAATGGGCTAATCAGGCAATCAAAACCCGGTTGCAGGATATTGAGTGGAGAATCATCAAGCTTTGTGATTTGCGGGAGCAGCTCACTCAGGAAAGAGATGACGTTTTGGTGCAGGCTTTCGGGGGAGCCATGGAGGATGTGGGGACTTTTGATGAGGACCGGTTCAGCAAGGATCTTAGAGTTCAAAGCCTAATTCAGGACATGTATGTCCTTTTGTATGAGACCGATGCCAGCGGGTCTGTGAGAGCATTTCGGGCCAATAATGATGTTTCTTTCTTGAAGTTTACTTTTGATGACAAGCCTTCTGAATGGCGGATGCCATTGGGAGTGTGAGAAAATTGTCAGGCCTCACAGGTTTTTGGTCTATATCCTTTGTCTTGGTAGGAAGGATTATTAGGAATGTCAACAGATTTCCAAATTGCATGGCCATGCCCCCACCTTGCTGTAGAAGAGAGGGTCATTTTAGGGGATGACAGAAGGTCATTACCCACTCGCCATCCAATTGCGGGGGCCGGGACTGTAAGGATCCTGGCCAATGATGATCTGTTCATTCCACAGGGGGGTTATCATGTTCCTGCAACTCTGTATGGTACAGACTCAGGGCCTTATGATTTGGTGGAGAATGAGGATGTTTTTACAATAGAGACTCCTACTGGATCTGAGACAGTGACATTTTCTGTCACAGGGACTGTCCGTCTTGGTGCAGACCAAGTCATTAAGATCCTTCAGAGAAATGAAATTTCTGTGGTCTCATTTGAGAACTATGATGGTCATTTGGTCTTCACAGATGCCAATTCAGTTGGTACGAGTTCTTATGTAGAAGTCAGCGGATCAGCTGCGGCTTCTTTGGGTTTTGGCTCTGTCCTTTGTACAAATAGTGGAGGCAGTCAAAGAAGAGCAGAGGGCAAGCAAATCTATCCGGGTTGGACCTTGGAGTCTCGGGAGGATACCATTACAAACAGGTATCCAAAATTCTTGACCCCAATCAGGACAAACCCATATTTCAAATTGACCTACACGATGCCCCCTGAGAGGTGCTCTCGGTGCCGGGGATCTTTGGTTGAGAATGATTATCGGTTCAACCCGAGTGGGCAAGCCATTCTGATTGAGAAGGAAGATCTCCTTTATCAGGCAGCCTTGAAGATATTGTTGACAGACAAAGGGTCAAACCCCTACCATCCTTGGTATGGATCAAATATCCGAGAACGGATAGGGGCAAAGGCTTTGTCAGGGGTACAGGTCTCTCTCAGTGAGGACATCCGAAAAGCTCTTGAGCGTTTTCAAGCTTTGCAGACAGAGCAAGCAAAATATCAATCAGTTTCGTTTAAAGAGCGGATGTATTCTGTGAATTCTGTTGAGGTGCGTCCTCACCAGTCAGATCCTACAACCTTTTTAATCAGGGTGATTGTGCAAAATGCATCATCAGAACCGATCACGTTGAGTATAGTATACACTGTGCCGGGGGTAGTTGCTCTAATGGGCTCCAACGGTTTGTCTCTGGGAACCTCTGCCGTAGGACTTTCGAATCGGACAACAGTTTCTAGTTTGCCCCAATCTTCCCCTTTACTTGAGGGATAGTTATGGTTTTGACTCCACAATTTTTGGGTCCTGATGGGGTTTTGAGGGAAAAGTACATCTTTTCCACAGACCTGTCCTCCAGATTCTTTACTGGAACTATGGACTCTGACACTGTAGACATGCAGGTTTCAATTCGAGGTGCGGCTTTCAGTTCAAGCCCGAATCTGATTTTGTTTGAAGGTTCATCTTTCACCATCCCCAACCCTTCTGCTTTTCCTGATGGTTTGCAGTTATTGGCTGGGGATAATGCAATTGAAGTCCGCTCGATTCTGTCCAATGGGACAACCACGGCTCCAGGATCCATTCTGGCAAGACTTTCTCTGGACCGAGATGTAAAGGCTGGGGTTCTTCCTCCTTCTGCCATCTCAGTCGAGCGCCAGGACTTGACAGTGCAGGTTTCTGTGGATGGGTTGGATGACACCAATGTGGTGGGTTACAACTTCTATGCCTCTGTGTATCCCGGTGGGGGAGTTTCCGGGTATTCCTTGCTGAATACCGCCATGGTGATTACAGGCTCTTCTGTCGAGAGAGAAAATGCTTCTTTGGGAGAGCTTACTGTTGATGCTGAAGTTGCAGTGGATCAGGACGACTCCCATGCTGCGGATCCCATGTATCTCCGGGTAATTGGGACACAAGAAGATCGTGATGGGAATGTAATCCAGACAGATTTCAACCAAAGGTTGGTTATCCCTGAGACTACCTCCAAAATGAAAACTTCCTTTGATGTTGAAGATTTGGAGACTGTGGACAGGTATTCTTTTGTACATGACAGGAGATCCAATCAAACCTCCTCTACCAACCCAGCAATCCCCAACTCTGCTTTCAATGCAATCCCGAGCACAGACCCTCTGTACTATGTGGTGACTGCTGTTTATCTGATTGACAATGTTGAGTATGAGTCTGTTTACTCTCCTGAGGTGACAGCCTCTCCGGTTATCGTGTCCACTTCAATCAATCAGTTGCCTTCAGTCTCTCGCCAGCAAATTGTGAGGGACACTACCCTTTCCATTTTCAGATCTCATCCAGATTTGAAGGTGGAGTCGGGCGCAGTTTTGAGAGATACTTTCATCAATCCCTTCTCGACAGAAGCGGAGAGGATGAGGTTTATCATTGGGTACATCCAAGCTGCTCAAGCCTTCTCAACTCTCTTGGAGATTGATGACCCGACGAGTTCCGGGGTTTCTATTTCTGTGGCGCAGTCTGCATACAAACAGGCGCTAAAGCAAGCTTTCTATCTCAGAGCTGACTTGGATGTACAGAATCTGATCAATAACGCTTTTGACCATTTGGCTTCCAAGTACAACACGATTCGAAGATCAGGGCAACGAAGTAGGGGTGAGGTTTCCTTCTACACCACAACGAGACCCCAAACCACAAAGACAATGTCCTTGGGGTCTCCTGTTTTGGCAGGGGGCATTCGATACAGAACTACTTCTGCGGCAGAAATCACGGCTACTGGGGTGGGCTCTACCTATAACCCAACTACAGGACGGTATGTGGCCAGGGCGTTTGTTCAAGCAGAAGACCCAGGTTCTGCTGGGGACGTGGCACGGGGACAGATCAATGTTTTGGAGAACCCTCCTTCAGGAGTTTCAGTCACCAATGAGAGTGATACCTTTGGCGGCAAGGATGCTGAAAGTAACCTTGAGTTAGCTGTGAGGGCATCGAATGCTATCTCCTCGGTAGATTCGGGTACTGCTCAAGGGTATGTTCAAACTGTTCAGAACACCTCTGGAGTATTAGAGACCCAGATAGTAGAGGCAGGGGATGACCTGATGCAGAGGGATTGGAATACCATCCTGCAAGCTCATTTGGGGGGTAAAGTTGATATTTGGGTGAGAGGCGAGAGCCCCGCTACTCTGACAGATAGTTTTGCTTTCTCATTTGAGCTTGTTAAAAATGGTCAGTTCGAGCCTGTGGGCCAACTGGCAAACCTCAAGTTCAGAGCGGTTAATGCTGCAATCTCTGATTCAAACCCTCTGATTGAAATGTTGGATAATGAGGCATGGGGTTTCCAGTTTGAGGATGCTACAACGGGTCATGTATTTGATCTGACAGATGTGACCCTCATTCCTCCTGATGGCATTCAACTGTCTACCGCCCACAATGCTCCTCTCAATATTTCAATCACGGATGCATTTAGAGGGTCCTACAGATATCGGACCAGTGACAAACAGATTTTGTCCAGGCAGCCTGCCAATGCTATCCTTTCAGTACAAGGAGACTCGGACAGGTCTGGGACTTTGGCTTCCTCCCTCTATAAGTTGTTTGCTGGGAGCCCTCCTCTGATCTTAGGCCGGTCCTCAGAGGCAGGGAACTATTTGCAAATCATTCAGTCAGCAAATGGGACAGATACAATTCCTTCCGGGAACCCAATCACAGTCACCGGAGAGAATCATGTTCTTACCAGTGACATTGAATACCTGTTGAATTTGGGGATCAATCCGATCACTGTCCGTATTTATAGTGTGGACAGAAGTGTTGAATATTACGGGCCTTATGCCCCCAATGTGACAGCAGATTTTACCCTGATTGATGAAAGTGGGGAGACTCCATTAGGCTTCCAGTTGACAGCGGCTTCTCGAATGTCAGAAGGCGAAACTGTGATTGTGGATTACAGTCATGATGAGAACTTTGTTGTAGAGTACACAGCAAATGCTTTGGTGACAGCTGCACAGAATCAGGTGGAATCCATGAGGCATGTTACAGCAGATGTCCTGGTGAAGGAGGCAGTGGAAGTTGGGGTGGACATCTTTAGCACAATAGTGCTGGAAAAAGGGAAAAACATTCAAACAGTGGATGGGTCTATCAGGACCGCTCTTTCCAGATTCTTTGGTGCCATGAAAATGGGAATTCCTGTGCGGGAGTCTGATATCATCCATGAATTGGATGCTGTTGATGGGGTCTCATATGTGGTTGTCCCACTGGCGCACTTGGCTAAAGCAGATGGTTCCCAGGTGGTCAGAGAGGAAGTTGCAACAGATTTGTCTGCGGACTTCACCAAGATCACAGCATGGTCAACAAATACAGTGGACATGTATTTGGTGGAGGATCCCTTGACCTCGGGTACCATAGATGGAGGAGGGGAGTCCAATGATTCCCGTGGGGTCTTTTTGGATGAGCTTCAGTTCTCAATTTATGATGAAGCCCCAAATTCAAATGGGGTCCCTCTGAAAAATGGGAGCTATCGAGCTTTTATCATTGGGAATGGTGGGCTGAATATTCCGGGCTACAGTGATGATGCCACATTGGCAGTAGCATATCCATTTGCAACAGCGGCTGAGATCGAAGACAAAAGGGAAGAGCTGACCCGGCGTAGGGTGATTATGGCTCTCCCAACAGGAGTTCTGCCAAGTAGTGGAGCAGTTACAGTCACTTACGTGGTTTACGGAGATGATGGGGTTCAGGCAGTAGACCCAGGCCCAGTTGGATATCTGGTTCTAGGGGATCTGGAGTTCACCTATGATGAGGAAGTTTAATGGCAGAAGAGACCAAAGACCTACTGCCTTCCATGGTGGCACAGAACCCAGCCCCCGCTGGGGAGGACAGCCAGGACAGGAAGCAGAAAGTTAGGGATCAAGCAGACCGGATCATGGAGGTCTTTTATCTGCTATTGCCCTCAAACTATGTGAGCCAAGTGAGGGGTCCTTTCTATTCCATCCAATTTCAAGCGGCGGCTGAAGTTTTGGCCAATTTCCAAATCACAGCCCAAGAGATTTTTGCAGATGCTTCTTTCTCTTACACTCGAACCGAATACCTCTATCAAATTCTTGGTTCCTTGGTCTTCCCTGTAGCAAATGAGAAGGGGTGGCCTACCATTGAGGGGGATGTAACCTACCGAACTTTCTTGAGAAACATGATAAATCTCCTTCTCCAAGGAGCCACAGCAGAGACAGTTCAGGACGGCATTGAGCTTTTGACAGATGCTACTATCGAGGTGATTGAAAAAGGAGTAGAAGCCAGGAAAACTCCAAATTCAGCATGGGGTCCTCAAGACCAATTTGTTTTTGAGATCAATGTCAGTGATACCGGTACAGTTACTTCAAATGGGGTTTTGATTGAGAGCCAAGCTTTCCCTGTGGATCCTTTCACCCTCTATGAGAATGTTCGGATTGTTCTGAGAGCACTCAAACCAGCTCACACGTTGTATGATTACCGGCATCTGTTCACAGAGTCCTTTGGGCCTTTTTTCTCTGCCTCCCTTTCTTGGGATATGGAGAATTATTATTACCAGGATTTCCGGGGGTACTGTGTTGGGGCCAAGAAACTGATAGGAACAACAGGGGTTACCCTGACAGACCGGACTCTTTTCAGTGATGCTGCTCGGGACTTTTCTTCCCTCTCTCCGGGAGCTATCTTGACAATTCTATCCGGGGTCAACTCCATCCATGCTGGAGGCACGGAAGGTACTTCAGCATCCACAGATGAAGGATACGTGGGGAGATATCGGGTTGTGGCAGTTCTCTATTTCCCTGTAGGAGATGATGCCACTCCGAGAGCCTACACGACAACAAGCGGGCTTTCTGGGACTGCAACAGTGAGTGGGAACACAATTGAGGATTCCAGTCAAAATTGGGCACTGGCTTTGGAAGGAGAGATCCTGACTTTTTCCAGTGGGCCAAATGCTGGATCCTATCGGTTGAAATTTTTGGAGGGGAATAATGGGGGTCCTGTTGGGTTTGCTTCAGGGCCTGCTACGAAAGTGGGGATCGCCCCCAGCCTTCTGCGTTTGAGGAGAAGGATGAAATATGCAGCCACCGGGCAGAGTTATGAGGTAACTGTGGACCGGTTGGGGAAACAAACTACTCGGGAGGTAACTGGGGAAGACGTGACCCTTTACTTTTTAACCTAGCCTATTCAGCCTATAGCTTTGTACCTAATGAGGTACCTTGGCTCACGACGGAGATATTGATATGTCAGCAAGCATCCAAGCACAAGTCTACACCATCCCAGGTGGTTCTCTTATCACAACGGTTGTGGACACAAGTTTGAACACAATTGTTAAAGGCAACCAAATTGTTTTGACCTCTGTAGATGAGGGAACCACATACAATTGGGCCTTAAGCTACACCCCTTCCTCTGCGGATGGGACAGCTTCTACAGCGGCTTTAGACACACCCACAGCTAGGGTTTGCCGGTTTACAGCAGACTGGGATGGGGCTTATTTGCTCAGGCTCGTTATTGATGCCGGTTTGGTTACCGAGGACACCATCTATGTGAGGATGAGGATCCTATCCCGTTTCGGTCAAATGCAACTGATTTCTGCGGGGGAGAGAAGAGACGCTGAAGGAATCATTCCCATTGACACACCAAACACAGGCTGGGCGGATTTCCAGAACCTAAATGTTCAAAGATTGCTGGCGTTTACTCGCAGGGTTTCCACAAGTGGCCGGGTGCTGTATGTGGATGCAAACAGAGGCCGGGATAATTCTGAGGATCAAAATGATGCTACCAATATGGTTAGTTTCCCAGGTCCCGATCCTTTAGCGAGGGAAGAGACTGGGATTGAGGCATCTGCTGTTGGTTTCGGGGATTTTTACTCCATCAATGATGCCATCACTTATGCAGCTGCGGCAGCGTCCCGTGGAGAGGCAGCCACAAGTCTAGCAGATCCTTATTGGATTGTTTTGCGCCCTGGGTTGTATGAGGAAAACCTTGTACTCCAGCCATATATCCATTTGGTTTCAGATGAGACCTCCTCTGAAAGCCTTTGGTTTACTTCTTTACCAGATGCTATCCAAGCTGTGTTGAGAACCACTGGGGCTATCATTAAAACTAACTCTATAGATCCCGCCACAGCATTCCATCAATTGGTTTCTACTGGGGTCACCCCTACAGTAATGCCCTCAGTAATCTTGGAAGGAATCTCACTAGAAAACACAGTGGTTTCGACCAACCCAACTTTGTTGGTTGACGGTGCCGCATTGGTGTTGATGAACTCCACTGTTTTCCAAACTGCTACAGGAGCTTCTCAGGGACCAGCAATCAAAGTGGATTCTCTTGGGGGCGTTCTAATTGTGGATGGCTCTGGGGTGGGTCGTGCCCCCACGGGAGATGGGGAACGCTATGCAATTGAAGTAGATGGCCCCTCTCAGGCCGTTATCCAAAGGAATTCCAGTGTTGCAGGTGATGCTGGGATTCTAATGAACCCAAATCTAGTGAGTGGCCCCCCAGCTCCAAGCTTGCTCATTGAAGAGTCCACAATCACAGGGTCTTTTGGCTATGCTTTAAGAGGATTCCCAGGTTCCTTGTCTATCAGGAAATCCAGGGTTTTAGGAAACCAGGATGGGGCATCCATCGATCCAAATGTCTCTTTTTTGATGGATGACAATGGTGCTTCTATCGGAGGGGGGTCCGTTTCTTTTAATACAACTTGGACTCTTTCCAATTGCCAGTGTGGCACTGAGATGCAGTTTGACCCAGGGCTTACAACGGGGACAACAGAGCTGAATCTGCACAATGTTCAGTATGATACCCTGACTTTCGTGAATGCTCCGACAGAGGTTCCTGATAGCATCAACTCGGATGCTCATGCCTATTCAATGTTTTACAATAACTTCAATGAGAGCCCTCTAAATCCTGGGGCAGGGTATGTTGTACCTCTCGCATATAGACTCGGAGATCAGAATATCCAAGATGCTTTGGATGAGCTAGCAAATAGAGGATCAGCGGTGGCCCCCACATATACACAAGCAACAGTCCAAAATGGGATTGCTGCACCAAATGTGACAGTGACCACACAACAAATTGTGGGCATTACTATGGTCCCAGCAGCAATTCCAATTGGAGTAACCACAGTCAATTTACCTGCGACCACGTCAACAGTAGGAAGACAAGTTACAGTCAAGGATGAGTCGGGTACTATAGCTGGTGTTGGGGGGATTGATATTCAAGTCTCAGGAGGCGGAAATATTGATGGTGGCGCAGTCGTTAATCTTGGAAACTGGGGCTCCGGGACTTTCTACCTTGGAGCTGACACAGAGTGGCATGCGATTTGACATAAAAAGTGATGTTTTATGAGCCCAGCACTAATCCCAACAGACCCAGCAGTCTGCTTTGCAACGAGCCTCTTTGGGTTCGGTCCCTTCCCTTTACCTGGGGAATCTGTAGACGTTTGCCCTCCGCATCCATAGGATGTGGTTATGGTGGAGTATCTTGGCTTGATGCAGGTGGCGGAGATGGGAATGGGGGAGCATATGGCCTTCAATCCTATGGTGGAGTAGTTTACCCTCCACCCCTTCTCCCGATTCTCGGTGGTTATGGTGGAGATCCTTATGGGTTGGGTTCCTATGGGTCTCTTGGGACAATACCGCCCCAAGTCACTTCTGTGCTCAGTCTCAATGGGTATGATATTCAGGTCTTTTTCTCAGAAGACATGGACCAGACCAACCCGGCATTAATTGACCCTTCTTCCTATCGGGTGATTGGGGTTACAGGTGCTCCCTCTACAGTGGTCTCAGTCCAAATTGTGAATGCAACTTCTGTTGTTTTCACGCATTCAGGGACAACTCTTGGAGGCTCCTATACTGTAGCAGTGGCAGGCCCAACAGATCTTGCAGGGAATCCAGTTCTTACTGTCCCTCTCGCCTTGTTGGCCAAAGGAGAGGTCTCTTCCTACTCGATTTCAACGCCATCCGCTAGGGAGCTGTTGTTTTCCTTCGGGGAAGACATGTTGGAGCAATCTGAAGAGCCTCCTGGTACAACTCATGGGATCTTGGACGCCTCTTCCTATGTGTTTTCTTCCACCCCTGAATATCCAGTTGAGCTGGATTTAGGGACAATTACACATCCCTATGGTGGAGACGCCTCCAAGGTCCATATTGCTGTTCGTGGCATGACTTCTTTGCAGTATCTCTGCAACATCAGCCCAGCTCAGGCAATTGAGTATGATGGAACTATCCTCCCCTCAGCAGCCACTACCTTTGTGGGTTCTGAGGTTGGAACAGGAACCTCACAAGTAAATTCTGGGTATCTCTGGATGTCTAAGGGGGCTAGTGTCTCCTATGGATGGGAATTCTTGGACTCCAGTGCCAGGATTCAACCGGGAGATACTAGTTTCCGGGTAGATGTCGCCTTCAACTCGGAAACTGTCCAGTATGTCCCCCCACTCTCCGGTTTGGTAGACCCCCAAGTCAGCCAGATCCTAATTGAGGATGGGCCACAAGGGTCAGGAGTCCAAGTCAAGTTCATCTTGGAAAAGATCTCTGGGGTAAGCACCCTGTCAATTCAGAGCGGAACTTACAGCCTGTCAGTGGAAAAGGATTGGGATGTTGGCACAAATACGATAATCCTGATCAGGAACAAAAAAGCTGGAATCTATGCAGTGCTCTGGAATGGCTCCCCTCTCATTTCTGTTGCTGAGGCACAATTTACAGGTGCGGCACAGGGAACCGGGGCTGGGGTTTACTGGACTCTCCTGGATGAGGCATTCAGTGTCACAGGGTTCCAAATTCGAGAGGTCGATTTTTCAGCCTCCCAGACAGTTTGGACGGGCTCTTGGAACTTCTGCCATGATCAAACCTTTACAGTAACAGGATCTGGGGCGCTTGCTAAGGATGAAATCTTTACTCAACGAGGACCCCTGGTCAAAGATTGGGGAGATGCCACTCCGGCGACCAACCAAGATGTGAAGGTTTATGTTCAGGGGGTAGAGGTGGCAGTCAGCGAAGTCAATCCTTACATTGGGTTGATTAAGCCAACAGTCCCCATCCCACTATTCGCTCCAGCAGATAATGCAGAAGTCAAGGTGGATTACAAGTGGTTTGCTAATCCTCTCATGGAAATGGGAGAATTGAATACTGAAGGTTTAGTGCTCAATCAATGGAGCAGACCTGTCAACCACCATAATCCTCCAGCACATGGGGAGCAGTTTGTACAAGGGGGTCCTCCAACAGGTGCTCCCAATGCTATGCGCTTTCCCTATCGAATTGTCCTCGGGCCGGTAACAAGACCAACTCCTTTGTTGGTTGGGCAAAGGTACATGGGATTTGAGCGTGAGTACTCGGCAATGTTGAACAGCCCGACTACTCTTATCCTGAATCAGAACCCCAATAGCTCCTCCCAAGAAGCATTTGAGAGAAATCCTGAAGGGGTCTCTGTGGCATATGAGGGGACAAAAACCCCAATTACTTCCAGCCCAATATGGATTTTGTCAGGGACAGACTCAGGGGAAGTAGAAGTAAACCAGGGCACTTATGTTCTAGAAGATGCACAGAGCGGATCTTATGACCCAGATGACCCCCAAGTAGCCTATTATTGGAGAGGGGTTGATCTTACATTCCCCTCGTCAATCAACATTGTAGGCAGGTTTCAGATTGAGGATGCTTCCAGTCTCTTGAGTACTGGGAACACCAACATCTTGAGCCCCGATGGAGTCTTTACCGGGGTTGGATTCGGTATCCATAATAACCAGGATCTCTATTTGGTCGGGGCACTCCTGATCAATAATTTGGAGCATGTGGGAGTTCTACTGAATGCCCGCAAGCCTCAGTTGGCAGCCTCCTGGAGCCTTGGGCCACAAACCACAGCTACCATTACAACCTCCACTACAATGTCAGTAGCTACTTCAGCAGTACCTCTCGACTTCAAGGCTGGAGGCAGATTCCAGATCTTAGCTGGGACCCAAACAGGGGTCTATACTGCAACAAGTGTGGTAGCCCAATGTGATGACACTACAACAATTACAGTCTCTTCCGCCTTCCCAGCGGATTATAAGCTGTTTGGAAACAACTCCCCAGAGGTCTTGTGGGAAACCCCTTGGAGTGGGACCCCCTCAACTTATCGACTAGTAGTGGATCCCGAAACAAAGACTGCTGTTTTGACTGTTTCCGGGAGTACTACCGCTCAGATTCTTTCTTTGACAGGAAGTACCGCAACAGTCCCGCTGCCTGCTGAGACCTCTTTGATTTTGTCTACAGAGGGCAAGGGTCAAGTCTTTTGGGGGTCTTTGAGTAGGAGAGCTACAAACAGGTTCCGGTGGTCGTTCTACCGGTATGGGGTTACCCCAGACCAAAACCTGATCCGGGAACATTCTCTTCTGGTTACTACAGAGATGGATGTGGTTCCTGAAGACAACCCAACTGATGAATGGTTTATTACCCAGGCTTTCGGGTACTCCAAGGTTGACGAAACCGGGGAAGTCCTGATCCTAAAGTCAACCTCTCAGAATGAATCCTTGGACTTCACTTTTGGATACAAAAGGATAGAGCCCTTTTTCACACAGGACTCCAATCTGGATTCCAGGTTTGAGTTCAAAGTGGAGTCAGGTGTTCTCGGAGCTGGGGATGCGGAATTCGTCCTGAATGATGGCTTGAAGGAAGTTCGGCTCTCTCCTTTGATGTGGATAGAGAGACCTGGGCAACTCGCCTATCGAGTTCTGATTGATCTTCCAGTCAAGAGTTTTTCAGGTATCCTTGACCCCACAGATCAAGGTTGGGCTTTAGTCTCAGGATCAACAGGCTCTACCTACATCCAAAATGCGGATCTCAGCCTGATTCAGGATCTTGGGGAAACCATACAATATCAAGGGTCTTTGGACCTATCCAGCATTCTGTTCACAGATGATGGAGGCAGGATTCTTGAGGGTAGGTTTGCAGTAGATTCCCACACTGTAGCAGGAAGTGTAACGGGGATCTTTTTCGAGGGAGACATTGGAGCCGCACACCATGTCAAGTTACGGCTGAAAACTGGTGTTGTTCAGATTCTTGACATTAATGATATTGTTGTTCAGGAGTTTACCTTTGCTTGGGACGATGGGGAATTCCATACCTACCGGATAGTAGCTACCCTCACCACTGTCAGCCTCTTTTTGGATGATGAATTCCAGAGCCCCTCTTTGCCCATTGCTTCGTTTGCAGGTGCAGCAGGACCAAACAGAGCTATATTTGGAGCTGAAAACAGCTCTGTAAGTAGCTCTGTTCGATGGAGGTCATTCTCCTATTCAGTCCTTCCCCCGACAGCAGCCATAAGGACCCTCGGGGTCTATTTGGGTGGGGACAGGACTCTGATTGATAACTGGGAAATTCCGAGAACAGACACCACTACGGCACCTAACTCCTATGAAATTGGGCCTGTTATTGAAGAGATGGATTGGAGGAGTTACTTAGATGTCAGGCTACTGAGGACCCCTGGATGGGGTGTTACAGTGTATCGCCCAGATCTTCCTTTGCCTCCATATTATGTCCCGGAAACTGCTGGTGTGCCGGGGAGTGAATTTGCTACTTTGACCACAGAACCCTCTGCTGGTTGGATCAATGTCGAGTATTCTCTTCTGCCCCGTGTGGACTCCACCTTTGGTTTCATAGCCTTCGGTTCTTTGAATTCCAATTCGGTCACTCAGCAAAGATGGGATAATGTCAGGTACAGGCTCTTTAAGCCTGTTACAGATGATTGGATTCAGCCACAGCATATGGTGCTGAACCATGGGAATGTTGTGACAAGTGGTGAGCGGACTCTCGACACAGAAATGGAAGAAGTCATTGTTCGCACCTTGGACACAAGAAGAGTGTCCCTGAAACCTGCTCATTTGTATGCAGATCAGATTTGGAAGATTGTGGATGGGAGCACCATTTACACCTATGAGTCTTGGACTTTTGACAAGGAATCTCAATTAGTTACGCTGGGACAGGACTCAGACGGGAATGAGTTGTACTTCTCGGGTTCTGATGTTCCTGTCACACTCATTTTTGAGGCGGGTACACCGGTAACCAATACCTACCTTCAGAACCAACCTTTGTTGGATAGTGTGACCCTGTTGAATCAGGGGACTCCTCCTGTACCCAAGAGCCAGACTTTTGATTCCAGCACAGAGGTTGAGTATGGCACTTCATTGAATGACCCTGTTCATTCGTTGAATGATCCTGGTATCCTTCTCAATGACCCTTACAAGATAGTCACTTTTACAGATGATCCCACCTCCCCCTATCAATCCTTGGACTTTATTGAGGTTGATAACGATGGGGAGGGGGACCTACTTTCTTCTTCCTGTGATGACCTACTTCCGCAAGGATTCTCAGGATTTACAGAGGAAGAGGGCGAGACTATCTATGACAAAGATCCTGGGTCCTTAGGTGGAGGTTCCGTAGGGGCTCCTTTCAATGGGACCGGGGCAAGTGCAGATTTAGTTTCCACAGATGACAAAGTGGGGGCTCCCATTGGTGCCCATGTGTTAGACTTTAGTGGCCCAGCTTTTTGGGATTCAGCTAAGGGTGGGCCTGATTTCAATGCAGGGTCCGGTCAGCCTGGGGACTATTTGTTTGCCAGCGGTGGTAATTATGCAATTGGAGGGACTTTGGGTCCTGGGTCTGCTGTGTTGTATCCCAACCATGCTTTGAACCCGAGAAGAAAAAATTTCTCTCAGGTGACCTGGGGTTTCCAGATGAGAGCGGTTATGGTGCAACAGGAAGGATCTGTTGGCCAGGATCCAACTTGGGTGGAGATTCCTTTAACAGAAACCATGTCCAGAAGTGGTGTGGACAATACCCCTCCTAGTCTACCCCCCGATCAGGATCCAAATCCAGATGGTGCTGCTCCTGCAAATGGGTATGGGGCCGCTTTAGCCGTGATGACAATCGGAGGAATCGACACCGTTTTTGTTGTAGAAAGTCCACAGCCGGTATAATAGAACCGATAAGCTTCCTATTAAACTGGATTGGTAGGATTTGAAAATGGAGATTGAGAATGACGTTGAAAACTGCACAAGGACCTTTCTTCAGGTCAAAGCTGTCCATGAACCTGGATTCCCTCTATCAAGAAAGTTTTGCCCATTTAAAAAAGGGTCAGGTTTTCATTGAACTCAAGGATGCCAGGACAGGAAGAATTCTAGAATCTAGGGAAGAGCACAATTTGCTGACTCTGGATGCTGGAATCCTGAGTGCTAGGCTGGCTAAAGATAGCCAAGAGCCTAACTCAGGGGTGAACAATGGATTGGTGATGCTCGGGGTTGGGACGGGAGCTACAGGAAATATTCTGTCCCCGGACGCTCCTCTGGATACCCAGAGGAAACTGAACAATGAGATCCAGAGAAAAGCTTTCTCACAAACTCAGTACAGGAATGCTGATGGTGTTGCTGTGGCTTACCCCACAAACATTGTAGACTTCACAGCCACTTTCTCAGAGAGTGAAGCGGTAGGACCTTTGAATGAGATGGGACTGATGTACACAGCAAGTACAAACCCCTCAGTCACAAATCCTATCAACAATGGCCCAACCAACTATGACCCAACAATTGATGTGACAGGTTACGATTTGATGGCAAATTACCTGACATTTTCTGTGGTCACCAAACCGGCTACTGCAATCCTATCTCTCACGTGGAGATGCACATTTTAAGTAGGTGACTGATGGCGGTAAAGGATAAGTCAAATCATTTTGAGGGGATTGGGTCCGCAGGATCCAGTGTCCAGACCCCCAATGATGTCTCTCGGGACACTCATTTTGGGGACAGAGCCCTTCAAAATGTGGTCTGGGAGGCCGGGAAACCTATTCTTGACTCCGAGTTGCAGATCAACCAAGATGCCACTTGGTGGCAGAATAATTTGCTTAGGAAATGGCAGGTTCCCTCTGGGTGGCTAAGAGGTCAGAATCATTATGATTCTTATGATGATTACACTTTGGTGGATGCTCCTGCGGGGCTAGATGATGACACGGATTCAGTAGGGAGTTCCTTAGGGGGTTCTGTAGGAGGATCCGTAGGGGATGATGACAGCGGTATCCTGAATGGGAAACTGATTAATGCCATCGTGCTCCCCAGGCTTGAAGCTGTTGTTGCAGGGCATCCAGTTATCGTGGAATACACTGCAACAGATACCAAAGGGTATAACATTGTCTCTTTGCTTCCTCCCACAGCTTATGCTGGAAGTGCTACAGTCAAAAGGACTGACTTTGTTTTCTTGGAGGTCTGGAAAGCTTTGGTGGCCCCAAGCCCCATTGCCACAGGAACTATCCAAGTAGCAGATGCTTCTTCATTAGTCGCCGGGGATACCATTACGGTAGGTGGTGTGGCTCTCACTGCTCATGCAACAGGTGTCCCAGTGGATACCTACAAAATTGAAGCTGCCAGTGAGAGCTTGACAGCAGCAAATATTGCAGATGCAATCAATGCTTCCGCCAACTCCTTCTCAACAATGATCACAGCTACAGTCCTGCTAGACACTGTCACTCTTTGGTCCGTAGAAAGAGGTGCCGGTTCTGTAGGACCACCTCCGACAGGGAACTTTATCTCATTGGCAGTGAATAACACTGTAGTGGGGGCAACCGCAGTTTCGGGTCCTTTCCTGACAGGTGGTGTAGACAGGCCAAATAAGCCTGTAGCTCATCAAGACAGAATCTTCAGGCACGGAAATACTTTGTGCCCCCCAAGCGTTTGTCTTGATGATGAGATGATTGACCCACAAATCCGTGTGGAGACCTCTCAAAGAATCCAGCTCCAATATCGAATTCGAGTCACGGGAGCTTCTGAAGGGGTAAACTACAAAAAGCATCCTGATGGATTCTCCTCGAAATCCTCTGGTGCCCCTTTCGATCCTATGATTTTTGCTCAGGGTTCCAGGTCTACTCCGGCTTCCAGTGTCAGCGGGAGATACTACCCCTTTGTCCCAGCAGATCAATCCTCTACATGGGGAAACTCGTCTGCTGTGGAATATGACATCCCGGATAATGGTTTGTGGGTTGCTGGGGATGGTTCAGAGCAATCAGCAGAAGATTTGGGGACCATGGATGGATTCGTCTATGCAATCCCAATCTGTTTCGCTTTCCGTCACAATGATGCTTCCAGTGTAGCTGGATCTCCAAAAGGGTTTGACCCTGTCAATAATGCAAATGGGGCTCCTTTGTACACCCACACAACCTACACAGGTTTTGTGGGCGGTTCCATTCCACCCCATAAATCAGACAGGCCTGACGGGGAATTTGCTGATATTGTCACTCAAAACAACATCTTAGACCTCCGTAGGCATGTGATTTACCCAGGAATTGATCTAGCCAGTGAGCTACAGTATCAAATTCAATCCGTGTTGGATGGGAGCCTGAGAACATGGCAAATGGATATTGCGGATAAGCAGCTCATGGGAGATGACACAGGAGATGTCTCTACCCGTTATTTGGTCTGCAATGAGATTGGAAGAGATGCCGCCAACGGAGGAGCCCCCCCCTCGTCTGGAAATACAGATAGAGGAGTCACGATCCGAAACTTTGATCATGTGGCACGTAGGTTCGGGGATCAGCCTGTTGTTGAGCGGGTTGTGGTCGCTTATTGGCCAACGGATCTGACTGGAACTGTGGATGGCAAATGGGTTGTAAAGGCGGGGGCCACTCCAACAAGATGGTATGACGGAGATGTCCTCCATTTTGACATGGAGCTTTTTGATGCCACAACTTTGAGTGCTATTTGGCATGGTGGGACTTTGGTGGGGGCTCCAGCAGTCAGTAAGATGCTGTCAGACTTGGCTCCTCCTGGAACCCGGATTACAGATGTCTTGTCAGTCTATCATGATGATGGACATTATGTTGCAGCAGTAAACCAAGAGACCCAAATAAAGACCATAGCTGGTCTTGGTACTCGTCATGTCGAGGTCACCTTGGATCAAAATGACACCAATGCTACTGGAGGGTTGCCCATCACTGGGCCTAATCCAGAGTATCAAATGGTGGGTAGGGCTGCTGGTCCTTTGGATGGTTCCCCAAGAAGAATTTTCTTGGAACTGGAAATCACATATCCTCTTGGAGCGGGCACAACGGACACTCCAGATTGGCCTCAATCCCCAGACACCACAATCTATGATGGGTCGGTCAATGCTGGCCCCGGTCCTGTAGTAGAAGATGACATCACCCAGAGGCCAAATGACCTGGAGAGTTTGATTGCTCCTAAGTTCCGGGCAGGTTTCCGGGAAATTCAGATTGATCACTACACCAATGACACCCTGGCATATGCTGCGGGTGGGGCTCATCCTGGGATTCCAGTTGGGCAGTTGGTTGAAGAAACCATTGTGAGCCGGAATCAATATGATCTCTACTACCCCAGAAGGGTCTTTGGAGATGCTACCCATACAACCACAGTGGAAGACAAAGGGGATGCCCTGAACTTGGTTACTGTGGATGCCCCCAACACAGAATTTGGCTCCAGCTCCAGGAAAGTTACCCTGGAAGTTGGAACCCCACTCTCTGGGGCACAGACTCAATGTGCTATCGAATACTTCCCCCAAGATCCTGTTCCTAACTATGGGGCACTTGGGTGGCAATTGTCTGTCTACTATAGGTCAAATGTCCCTCAGACTGCGGGAACAAAAGAAGGGGACGTGACAACAAGTGGAGATGGAGTTCTACCAACAACCTTGAATGTGGAGCCTCTCTACTTCAGCCCAGAGATGTGGACAGGTCAAGTGGGTATGGGTTCCACAGATATTGCATACCCTTACGCTGCTCCTTTGGACCAGATCCCCGTTAATGACAATTTGGGGAACATCACTGAGGAATGGTATTTTGCCGCTACAGCATCCACTACGGTAGATGACTTCGATGCAGAAACAGGGCTGTTGAATCTCCACCCCTTTGTTCAGGGAGATGTTCAGAATGTCTTGACTTTTGGTGGGACCTCCATGGGAGAGCCCCCAGTCAAGGATGCTGAATTCAGAGCCTACTATCCAGTAGCTGATGATGCCTCTTATCGGCCTACGATTATGGGGCAGCCTCTCTTCGGGTCCACTCGACACAAAGTGTTTGCCCCTTTCTTGGCGCGGGCCACTGAGGATGTACCAGGAGTGGATGGTGGTGGACTCTTGTACCGAAAAGATGAACTTCTGCTGATCGTTCTTTGTAGATTTGCAGAGTTGGATGAAGAGAATACTGTAAGGTTTGTGGACACAGATAACACAACTTGTGCAGCTTTGTACAGAACCAGAAATCTGTTACTGATGGTTGGAGGACAATAATCCATGCCTCGCAATGATAATCCAGGAGACATCGGGGTAGGCTCAGGGCGTACAGTACCTAGCTCTCCGAATACTCTCACAATTTCAGGTGGCGCTGTATCTTCTTCAGAGCCTTTGCCTCCAGGAGATTCCCAGGCATTGGCCGCACACATCCATAGCATGAGTGCTCACCCTGCAAGAGGGATCACCACAGATGGCCATCCTGATCTCTTGGTGTCTTCCCATGTGGAAGGTGTGATTGACGAGTTGTCAGGAACTTTGCCTCCTGAGCCTCCTCAATTGGGGAAAGTTTTTAAGCACTTGGATTTCCATTCCTTGCCAGACTGGGGTGTGATTAAGTTAAATGACACCTCCCTCCAGTACCGGGATAATGTCCATCAATGGAGCAATGACCCTGCTGAGGTCTACCCTTATTACCATGTGTTTCCAAATCCAACACAAGATTGGGGAACTGATGACGGGGAGTTCCGTCCAAGTTATTATGACCCCCTAGCTTCGTCTGCTCCTGAAGGTGGGGATCCTTTTGCAGATCGCTATTGGAACTATCCCTCTACGGATCTCGCCGCAGGAGCCGGAACCTTTTCTGGTGGGCCAGGGTGGGTCTATTCAGGGGCTTACACGGATCCCATTGATGGGACTCTTCAAAGATCCTTATTCCTGAACCCTCAGATCAAGGTGGGACCGGGCCTCAATACTTTATGGCCCATGGTCACCCTATCCGGGGCTCTCTATCCGGCAGACAGGGGTGTCTTGTCTCTCTTGTACTTCCCTCCAGAGGGCACTGACTCCGTTAATTTCCTGGCACAACCACTGTTGACCCGGTGTGTGGCAGCGTTGTTATTGGGTCAGGGTTTGGCTGGAGATCCTTGTATGACCTTAGAGAGTGTGGGTGCAGGTGGGCAGGGATCTCCATGTGATGGGGGTCCTGGAGGAATCTTTGCTGTTGGTGAGGATAGTGAAGGATACTATGATCCGTTTGCTTTCCCTGGTAGAGCTACAGGACAGTACAATCTTGATGAGATCCATGAAGGACTGAATATTGATGGGGTAACCCTTCCTGTTCCATGGGATGATTACAATTTGAGTGGGACAGCTGGAGCCAAAAGGCAAATAAACTCTCACATCACGGCAGCGGGCCAAGTTCGCTTGGGTTCTGATGCAGACGCTGGAATTGCTGTTGTTCCTTGGGGCATCCCAGTGTTGGGAGCCACAAACAATGCCTATGATGAGACTGCGGGAGCTTTGGATACCATTATCTACCCGTCAGGAGCAGGGGTCCCAGTTACAATCAAATATGTTGGACATTCTGTTGTTCAGGATCCAAACTTTTTCCAGTATCGCCTTCCTTATCTGAGTGACTACTCTGAGGAGACCGGACTGAGAGACACCCCAAAGGGATTGGACCCTTCGGCCACAATGGAGGCAAAGAGGTTCTTTGATCCCCATACCTACCATGATCTTCCTGTCAGTGGTGAACCTTATCAATGGAGTGGTGGAACGTTCACTATGACCAGGGCAGGGAATTATCCAGACTTTGGGCATGATTACAACCCCTGGCAGCTCTCACGCTACCGCCACACCTTCTTTATGAGTGGGAAATCTTTGGTGTCTGCCCCTGTGCCAGCAACCCCCTTCGAAATAGGGACCTATATGCTGGTGCATTTCAAGACTGAGAAGGATTTTGAAGAGATGGTGCGGGACGGAGATGTTCCCGTTTCTGTCTATGGAGCAAGTTTAGTACCGGGGACTGGGCCAGACGATCCGCAAAATATAGTCAACAAACTTCTAGCGGCTTCGGGGTCCACTCCTCCTTATGGCCCAGCCCCGGCTTATGGTTACAGTGCGCCTCCAGAGCATAGGATTCACACCAAAGGCTTCCTGGTGGACTCCACAGACCAAGAAGTGGTTGATGGAGACTTCACAGTGGAAGGATTTGGGTGGGAGGCTCTTGGTGCAGGAACAGGAAAAGTTGCCATCTCTGGGATTACCTATATGACGCCGTTGGATCTGGCGGGGGCATCTTCTTTCCGTATCACTGATTTGGATGTCCAAATTGCAGATGCTTGGAATGGGGTCTATCGGTCAAATGACCAAACTCGGGTATTGGGTTCCGCTCCTGCCCTGATCAATGCACCAAATCCTGCTTTCCTAGGAGTGGCTCCCTTCTCTTACGGATCAACTCCCACATTTACTACACCTTTAGGTTTCACAGATGCCTGGGGGAAGAGAGAGCACAGAATAGAGTTCCCCTACAATTACTTAGGGTCCTTCAGTGAAGCTGTAGGTCCGACAGCAGCTGACAGTTTGGACATGGCGTTAGGAGTGGGAAACGAGATTACCTTCTCTGGGGATGAGACTACACCCTCCTTTTCCACAGATGCCGCCTTGTGGTGTTTTGTGAGAAGGCCCATTGGGCACTCTTTTTGGGAGACTACAGTATCCCCGAGACCTCGATTAATTGGAGGTCTTCAGCAAGGGCACGGTGTGAAGCTGACCAGTGCTTTCAGTACAGTGGGAGCAGCTCATGTGGGGTGGAAAATCTTATATCACTCCACATCTTGGAACACGGGGGCTGCTACAGCTTCTTACGGGAACTATGTGGATGGGGCAAATGTGGCATATGCCAGTTTGCTGACTGCCAACAAAGACAAAGAAGAGAAGTTCCTGGATGAGATTTACCGCTACCTCTCCCCTTGGGGCGCAGGTCTTCCCGCAGGAGTTCAGAATCATTTGGTCGGACCTGGGATGAATGGTTGGGCAAGTGCCCCCATTGAAGTTCCTGTAAGAGCGGGATCAGCAGTTGCTCCTTGGGTTACTTCTTCTTGGGTCCAGTCCTTGAGTCATGTGAAACTCCTCACAGGGGGTACTGTGACAGATGAACTTCAGGTTGCAGGTTTGCCTGAGAGGAACCCAACAATTCAATCCTGGGTAAATGTACCATTCCCATCCGCCGGATTGTTGAGATACCCGGCAGTGGATTATACCACAGGGTATGAACCGAGTGCGCTCCAGGCAGTGTTCCAACCTGACTACTCAACAGCAACAGGGATCCGAACATGGAACCGAGCTTTTGACGCCTCCTTCTCCAGGTCTACAGTTGGGACCAATGGGTTTGCACCCGTTAAAGCAGCTGGGCAGCCTTTTGTAACATTTAGGCTGGATGGCATTAAGTTGGAGGACTTTTCCTTCACTGCTCCTGGACCAGGAGGGCTTGGGAATCAAAAGTATGCTATCATGTGTAAGGTTCCTGGCTTGACTTCCTGGATGGACATCGGAAGAAGAGATGGAGCTGGACCAAGCAAACTGGACCCAGCTTTAGATGGTGCCGGTTGTCAGGTAGTTGGGGCTTACACATTTGAAGCTCTGGACACGGAAACAGGGTACTGGTATTGCCAAGTCAAGGTCAATGTTGGTCCTACGGTCAATTTATTCGAGTCCACGAATGAGGAGGTTCCCATCCTTGTGAAAGTGATCATGGATGAGGTTCCAGACGGTGAGTATGATCTAACCCAACAAATGACAACTGGAAGCTGGACAACATTATTTGGTCCGGGTTTGGACCCGGATGATGTACGAGGGCTCATGGGAGTGAAAGTGGCTCATACCACTGAGATCATTACCAAGCCCACACAGGATACAACTTTGCAAACTTCGTTCATTACTGCCATTCCAGGTGGTCTGAGCAAATAATTGAGGTCATAGATGACTTTCGATCCGACAAAAGATAATCTTGGAGCCCCTGCTTTAACATCCCCCACGGCAAATGGTAGGGATAGGTGGCAGGAGTATTTCTCTCGTTTGCAAGCGGTGCCTTCTTCTAAGGTGGTGCAAGCTGCGGACGCCTTGAGAGATTTCTCAGGTTCTTGGGCAGCTCAATATCAGAATGGCCCGAGCATCCAGGACAATGCCTCCACCCCGAATACCCAGATCCCGGCAGGGGATCTGGTCAAGGTGTCCAATCTTGGGCGGGCAGGAATGCCGGAGATCAATTTCACTCCCTTTGCCCATGGAACAAATAGAATAGGGAACAAGGGTGGAGCATTAATTGGATCCCCAATATCTTTCTCCATTGTAGGGCCAACCCTCAAATGTGGACGCCATCTGAATTGGCAATGGTCTGTGATCGATAATAGTGGGTCCCCGAATGGAGATGTTTTACTTCTTTACACTTCTTTGTTGAGCCCAACGGCAGCATTTTTCCCTGTTTTGACAGGAGGTATTGAAGAAAGATATGGGTTCAGTGATCTTACCGACTTTGATGGGGGGTTGTACCTCATTATTTCAGAGACAGGCAATCCGGGGGATTTGACTGATGCAGCAGCTCCCGTTGAAGGTGGGATTGGGGATGGTGCCTCTTTAGGTGTAGGGGGTTTGACTCCTATCACACCCAATGATGCCTTTGCTAAATATGAGATCTTCCGGGTTACAGATGTGAACCCTGCAACTGGTTTGGTGTTGGACCCCAACAAGAGGATTGCTGATTACTTTACCTTTGGAGCGGGTCCAAACCATACAATCAGAGCCATCACTTTGTTCAGGCCAGCAGCTACCCGTCTTTTGGCCATCCCGGATTCAGGGGATACTGTGGGCGGGGAGCAAGTTTTCATGTTTGCTTCTCCCGAGAGAGCCTTGGCAGATGACCAAGGGTATCCCTATGAGGGTCAGAATGATGCGGGAACAGCTGATGGTTGGACTTCCTCGGTTTTCCAGGAGCACAGCTACACAGATCCAGTCTATACCAGCAATGGAGCTTTTGACCCCTACACCGGGTATGAGTTCTCTTTAATGCCCCGTCTCCCGATCCCCAGGCCCTTGTCAAATGGGACAGGGAGGATCCCGAATTCCACAGATGTGGCAATCACAGATGCCGGTCCTGGAAGAATGAATGTGTATAGCACAGACACTTCCCCGGACGCTGGGCAGATTATCCACATCACAGAAGCTGTCCTGGCAGAGGGGGCAGTGCTCAAACCCCAAGGAGCACCCGCAAGAAAAGCTAGTTTGGAATCTTTGTTGGGTTGGTTTGAGGTAGTAAGAACAGAATACCCAGCGGCCAACTGGTTTGTTGTCCGTAGAATCAACGAGAACAATCCTCAGACCGGTATTGCTTACTGGGGGGTTCCATTACTGCTCCGTTCTGCTAATGCAAATGGGATCAATCTCAATTTCACTCTCCATGATCCAGTATCCACTTTGTGGAGGAGCACCTCGAATAACAGCTTTGACATAGACAAAGTGGGTTCTGCCAGGATTACAAATTTGATTGACCCCAATTGGGTTGGCAGGTCCGTGAAGGAAGGTGTCTTTGGCTCCTCTCCACAACGGGCTGACAAGGCAATCTTCAATACGGAGTCCAGTAATGCAGGAGTAGCAGGATCAAACTCCAATCCAGGGAGTTTGTTGGATCTCGGTTTCAGGGTTGTGCTCTACCCAGCGAAATCCAAAACAATCACAATTCCGGACCCATATCCCGGAGCCCATATCGCAGACCCTGAATGGGCAGATACACAGACCATTGATGTTTTGGTCCCAGATTGGGATCGCCCAATTACTTCCAATGAGGCTTTGATTGATTCCACGAAACCGGAAGAAAAACAGTATATCGAGGTGGACTATGCCAATGGTTTTGTCCGTCTATCCCACACCCCGAGTGCAACAGGAGGGGATCTGAGTCCTAAGACAGATATCTCTTCCCACGATGACAACCCCAGAGGGGAAATGGTTCTGTTTGCCTCCTGTGTGCCATACACACAGGAGAAGAGTCAGGTTGGTATTGGTAACCGGGTTACGGTAGGTCAAGACCCCTACAAAGATATGCCAGGATCAGATCCTTTTGTACCCACCGCTGTGGAGCAAGTGGATGCTTTTGGAGAGAGAGTAGTTTTCCCTCTGATCGCCCAAGCGATTACTTCTGGGGTTACCCAAGGTGGAACCGGGGCTGAAATTGTTCTGAGCGGATTGGTTGCAGACCAACTTTCTCCTTCTGGTTTCTTGGAAATCATGGAAGCTAAGGCGGGGGGGGATCCTATCTTTGAGACTGCTGAGCATAGAGGATCTGTTTTCGGGTACAATTGCATGACAGAGGTGGCAGGGAATACCCACCTCCAAATGACATTTGGTGGTGGACTTTCCGGGGTGGATGTCCAGGCGGTAGAGGATTATGTTCCTTACGTGGCAGTTCTAAGAAGAGATTTGCTACTTCCCAGCTCATTGACAGGGGAAGCGGGTCTTCCTTACCAATATGACACATCTTATGGGGATGCCAAAAGAAATTCTGCAATCAGGTTTGCTGAGGGAGAAGCTTCTCCAAATATCGATGGGACCACGACATTGGACATCAATGGCAGGAAGCTTACTCAGCTCAAAGAACTTTGGAATGATATCTATTCCTCCGTTTTGTTGAGTGGGGCAGAAGTCTCCACTCAAACTGTGGGTGGGGTTCCAGCTATTGCCCATGAGAGCGGCTTCTATGTCTATCAAGGCAGAAGGAAAGAACTTCCCGCAGGAGTGACAGCATGGCCGGTTGGGAGTGCCACCTACTATTTCTATATTGATGGGGCTACTGCTACTGTCCTGAGCACAACAGCCCTTCCTTTGTCTGACGAGGATGATATCCTATTGGCAAAGGGTGTGGTGACCATTGGGGCACCCAACTCAGCCGTATGGACTGACCTGAGGAATCCTCTGGTTGATATCGATAAGCGTGTGGACATCTTTGTGGGGAAGACCGAGAATCCCCATGGTCCTGAGTTTGATGTTCCACATTTTGACAATCTAGCTGCGGCTGTAAAATATGCAAACAATCTGCAAAACCCAGATAATGGGGATCCTGACAGGAGAATTCGGATCCGGGTTATCGGCTATACTGAGGAAGCAGATGCTGACCTCCCAATCGAAATTGGGATGGATGGGCTGATCATTGAGGGATCTCCCAGGGTGGGGGCTTCTGATGCAGATAAGGTGGAGCTTCGCTGGTCCCACGACACAGAATCTTTGATTGATATCAATGGGCACCATGGTTTGGTGTTCAGGGACCTCGGTTTCCGGTGGGTTTCAACAAATCCAGCTACCATCGATGTGAACACTACTCCTATTCGTTCGGTGTTCACAAACAATGGTGGAGGGGCAAACAACCCCTCTAACAACATTGTGATCCAAAACTGCCGAGCCACCGGAAACATGCAAGGATTCATTGGGATCCTCAATGGAGGCTATTTCCAGGATTCCACAATCATCAACAATGTGGGAACAGATATGCTGGATTATGGAATCTTGTTAAGGGCAGAGGATGCAGGGGGTCCTGTTTTCACTAAAGCATGTGAAAACACAGTTATTGAAAACAATCGTTTTGAGCAGGATGCTTCCCCAGGGAGCATGATCAACCCTGTAACGGGAGAAGGAAATGCTGCTGGAATTTTGATTCACGGATATGATGCTGGGGTTCCATCTAGGATCCCATTCAATGCAGGAGATTCCGGGACTGTTGTTGTAACAGGAGCAGCTTGTACAATAGTACAATCTGGGGATCCTACCACTGCTTTTGTTGTTCCTCTTGGGAATACTGCAAATTTCTCCAGGGCTGGAAATATTATTACAATCTCATATGCAGCCCTTCCACCAATAGCCATCACTACAGGAGAGGAGATTGAGGTCATCCCGGATGCAGGAGGTACTGCTGTAATCCATGTTGGTGCGGATTCCTTGACTTTTGATGCTACAGGAGAAGTAGGTCTGATAAAATTGAATGCTTCTGATGTCGGGACAGTTTGGGGTAACTATATTTGGTATTCCAACCAAGGACTCAGTAGTATCTATTTGAATGTGAATAACAGAATAATTCATAACTCTACTGAAGGGTTCCATGTGGGGATCTGGTCTGATATTATGTGGCACAGCCATGTTTCAGACAATGATGTCCAGGATACAAATACCGCAGGAATTTTCTTAGCCCATTCAGGGGGAAATGAAGTTAGTAAAAACACCCTTAGCGGGATTCATCTATCGGCCTCTTCTCTTCTTCCTATTGAGGATGGTTCCCTTCCAGGGATTCGTGTGGATGGGCAGTTTGACAAAATTCTTGGGAATTATGTTGTGATGGGTCAAACGGGTGCCCTTGTAAGAGACATTGATGTACCTTTGAATGGGTGGGCTCACATTGAGGAAAATGTGGTAGGCCTGAGGATCCATGCCCTTGGTGGAGACATTTCAATCAGAGGGAATTTTGCTCCAAATATCAATGTTGGGATCTCATATGCAAAAATTGAGGGTAACTTTGCTTCTGCCATCACTTGTATTTGGAACTCTCCTTATGCGAAAGTCACCAATAATGTAGTAACTACAGTAACTTGGACAGGGACTTCCGAGGATACCCTAATCCAAGGAAACACTATTGGTGGAATCCTGACTGTAAACTCATTGTGTTTCAGAAATAACATCTCTGACAACCGAATGGATACTCTTGCGTTAACCGCCGACACCTGCATCATTAAAGGAAACTATGTCCTCTCAGCGGCTACCATCGATGCCGCTGATTGTGTTGTGGAAAGTAATACTTCAGGGCCTTCCGTCAGTTGGTCCTTCACAGCAAATTCAGAGAGATCCATAATTACAGGGAATAAGATGCCCCAGCTTCTGTCCCTTGGGGAGTCCTCAACTATCACTGGGAACCATATCATTGGGATTATCCTCAATGCGGGGACTGGTTTTATGAGGGTTTCTGGGGAAAACAGCAATGTTACGGGGAACACAGTTACACTTGCAGCAGCTATTGGAGGGTCCGGGCGTATAGAGGTGAATGCAGATGGGTGCGTCCTTAATGGTAACCGGTTGGATGAAAACTTGGAATTCGACAATGCTATTGTAACAGGAGTGGTAAGCGGGAACTTCATTGACGGGGTTATCCTAAGACTTGGGTTGTTACCAATTTTGCCAGATGACCCACAAGATATCATAGTGGTAGCTAACAAGGTCACCTCGATCTTCACAGTTGGTTCAGACAATATCCGCATTGAAAACAACGGGACGTAATAAATGAGAGTCATAGCAGACCTGAAAAGTCATTTTGATGGGGACCCCAAAATCATCCAGGTGGAGAGAATCCCCTCGGAGAATACCACAGGGACAGCAATCAATGGAAAATTCATGCTCCCCATTTTGGATGGGGTAGATTTTCCTATTGATCAGAATGATTACATTCTTCCTGTGGATGGTGGAGATCTGTCCAGTATCTCCTATGCCCATCTGTTGGCGTCTTACCCCATGTTCGGGCATGTCTACTTCAATCCCTTGTTGATTGACACGGATGTGGATGACCTGGACCTTACAGCTACGTTTAGGGCGGAACAGACACCCCCGGCAGCTCCCATCTACCATCCTACAAGGTGTCAGACGGGTAGAGAGTCCACTTCTTTGTTAGATACAGGGCTAGTTCCAAATAATACTGCACTTTTACCACAAAATAATGCGATAACTCCAGCTCATCCTGGTATCCTAATAAGTCAGGAGATTGATCTCACACCATACACGGGAGCAATTGGAACCGATGAATTTATGCTGTACTGGAAATTGTATTCCTTCCAGAACTCTCACGATGTGGCTGCTGATTTTGGGTTACTCTCTGGGTCAAATACCCCGGCTTTTCGGGACATTCATGAGACCAGCGAGGAGCCTAGTGGGTTATCCGCCTATATTTCGCCTGATAATGGAGTGCATTGGTGCTCAACAGGATACCTGGAGCCCATTGCCTTCACGACAAAAACAACTGCAATTCGGTTAGCTTTTAAGAATACCGGAACTGCAAAAGTTTACCTTTCCACCTTTGGTGTTTTGTTCTAGGAGAAGACAAATATGGCTCTCAATTTTGGTACAGGAGTCTCAAGAACTTTGGACGCCTCTTTGAGGCAGTTTTCCACAGTTCTCTGGCAAAAGAATAAGCCTCCTTTAGACAGTGAGTTGAACCTGATGGGGCAGGTGGATTGGGATAACTTGAGGAAGGTAGTTAGCACTGCAATGCCTTCCGGGTTCCTGACGGACCCCACCAGAGCCTCTGAAGAATATCAGACCAACCAAGCTTGGGCGAACCTTTTTAAATTGGGGAACCCCCGGACAGTTTTGGGTGCTTTGGAAAGTGCTGAACAATCCCCAGTAGTGTGGGCAAATGTCAACGGATGGCTGATTCCTGTTGTGGGGACAGAAGTGAATACTGAGGGGGATCTCTCCAACAACATTAAATTGTATCCTCCCCCAGAGTCTGATGCCAGGATTGATTATGTCTTTCTAGAGGCATGGCAGACAAGAGTGGATCCAAATCCTTCTGCTGTCAATAAACCTTCAACCTCCACCGTCTGGAAGTATGGAAACGTCCAGTATGGTGGAACCAACATTACAGATGACATTGAAGACCCCACCATTGGGTTTGAGACCACGGGGAGAATCCAAGTTCAGTACCGAATTCGAGTTTATGGGCAGGGAGTTGGCCTGGGGGCATCCGTAGCTTTGGACCTTTATCCTGATGGCCTGGGTGACCCAAGCATTCTTGGACGGGGGGTATCAACCACTCCTGTAGCCGGGATGCCTTTTGAGAACATGCGGGAAGCTTTAGGAGACCCTTCTTTGTGGAGGGCTGGAGATGGGGACCCCAACAATAGTTTGGGAACCATTGACGGCTATGTGTATGCCATCCCCATTTGTGCCATTTTCCGTAGGAATTCCTTGGTTTACCGGGCTGTAAATGAGTCTGGTAACCCAAACCAAAATGGAGCCTTTAACAGGACTCCAGGTTCGAAAACTTTGCCAGATCCATTGGATGGCGCACGGATTCTTACTACAGCTACACTGACAAGTGCCTTGAGTCCTACAGCGGGGGCTTCTGCTGCCTATGATATGAGTGTGACGAACCTTTCCGGGTCAGGCTTTGATGACTCCTCCCACACCCTTACCAGTGTTTTCATGGTCATTGATAACGAGATCCTGTCCTTGAGTGCTGTGAGTGTCATTTCCAACACAATCACGATCCCTTCCGGGGGAAGAGGGAGGTTTGGTTCCGCTGCTGTTGGACATGCAGCAGGAGCAACTATCCAATTTTACAATTCCCGTCCAGATGGTTTGTTTGCCGATCAGATTGCTGACACAGATATCCTGGATCTCAGGAGAGCTGTCAATGACCAGGATTGGGACTACACCAGACTCCTGGAGAGTGGGGTAACGTCCTTGTTGAGAGGTGACCTGCACTCCACTTGGAAGAAGTCTGGAGTGGGTGATACTCAAGGTCCTCTGGTCCATGAAGTGGACCATCTGTATGCTGGCGGAGCAACCCACCCAAACCACACAGAGCCTATTGACGGACCTGATGGGGTCAGGACAGTATGGTCTGATGCAGCTACCATTCAGCCGGATGTCACTATGCTTTTGGACAATGAAGCAGTAGCGGTTGACGGGATTGTTTCCTCCTTTGATGCCAATGTTGACTGGGATGTTGGGGCACCTTTCCAACCGGGCGGATTTATGAATGTCGCCGGATTATCCGATACTGAATCCTTTGCCAATGGAACTTCCCTCTTTATCTACCTCGGGGGAACTGATGGCACAGGAGGAGCACGGGGCACGTTCCGGGATGGGACTACAAGAGCAGTAAGAGCTTTGATGCCAAAAGAATACTGGAAAACAGGGTATCCTATTGTGGATCCTTTGAATGGAAACCAGTACCCATTTTCTTTGAGATTCATTGATCAACGGGCTCATGAACCCGCTCCCACAGGAATGACCGCAGCAAATACTGCCAAGCATGTTGGGCCTATGTATCCTTGGCAGCCTCTGAACTTTGAGTACCCCTATATCGTTTTGGGAGGGGTCCTCGAAACAACCTTGAGGAAGACTGGGATCTTAATCACCGGGTATAGTGAAATCACAGATGCAACTCTAGGAAAGATTGTGGAGTTGGATATCGGTGTCAATTTTGACACTCCGGGGACCTACTACAGCAAAGATTCCTACGGGAATTTTGAGAATGACCCCACCCAGGTAACAAACCCATTGTTGAGGGATTCCGGGACTCTGTTCGGAATGCTCACCAATGATGGTAAAGACCGTTCTGGAATGTCTTCTGAGGTCTACGTGGTAATCTATGGGGATGACCTCAACAGTGACAACAA
>Ga0114918_10000338_pt1 | contig 40335 bp, 59 predicted proteins | sample LantaG_FD_87015 | JGI IMG/M metagenome (GOLD analysis project Ga0114918, IMG submission 87015) | Deep subsurface microbial communities from Baltic Sea to uncover new lineages of life (NeLLi) - Landsort_02402 metaG | ecosystem: Environmental > Aquatic > Marine > Oceanic > Sediment | place...
TATGGACCGACTGCATACAAGTTTAAAATAAGCCATAAGAAGAGACAGAAAATGCTTCACTGGATAGGTAGAGCAGCTTTAAATATATTTGCTTATACCCGCAGTGATAAACCTTATGTCATGCACGTAGACACCGATGGTCACCTGTATATCGGAACACACGTTTATAGCAAAGATGAATTCGTAGTACTCTCCGTAGTAGAGAATGGAGATAATCAATTAATGCCTAATCTGCAGGATCGGAAAAGCTTTCCGGACCTGTACAAAACAATGGAGGAGATGTTTAATGCAAGTCCTAATGACTATTAAACCGTTTTTGGATGTATGTAGAAGAGCTCGTATGGCGTCACTGTTACTGGGAGGACCAGGACTCAGGAAAAGCGCTGAAACCAAACAATATGCTGAAGGTATCGCTATCGAGATGAAGCGTGCTTTTGTAGAATGGAACACCATAAGCTTTGAGGAGAAACGTAAGCTCCTGGTTGATCCTGAATACCGTAAAAGCATTTATATATTTGCTGATGTTCGCTTAGGCGGCTATGACCCCACAGATCTAAAAGGTCTTCCTAACTTTCACGGCGATGTAGATTCCGTAGTTGAATGGCGCCCGCAGATGATGTTCTATATCCTGGCACAACCGGAGGCAGCTGGTTGCTTGTTCCTGGATGAGATCACACAGGCTCCTATGAGTATTCAGGCTCCGGCATATCAGCTGATCCTGGATAGATGCGTAGGCGATATTAAACTCAGTGATGATGTATTCCTGACGGCAGCGGGAAACAGACCTGAGGATAAGACTGATGCATTCCCCCTGGGTATGGCACTTCGCAATCGTTTCATGCACATGACAGTCGAGCCCCCGACTATTGAGGACTGGACAAGATGGGCATTGGATAACGGCATCAATACCGATGTTGTAGCCTACCTTAACTTCCAGCCCAGCCATATGGTTGATGATCTGCAGAAAGTATACAAGCAGGGCGACAATGCCTATGCGACTCCCAGATCCTGGGTAGCTGTAGGTAATCTTCTGGACACATGGAAAGAAATGACCGGAAAGAAGGTTCCCTTCGAGATTATCACAGAGCTGGCCAAGTCCGCTGTAGGTGAGGGTCATGCCCGCACGTTCAGAGGTTTCGTCGAATTGCTTCGTGATGTTGATATGGATAAGATCATTAAAGATCCTACCATACTCAAAGGATATATGGAAGATCAGAAGATGGATCAGACCTGGGCAGTGATAGGGGCAGTACCTGACTGGTATGCCAAAAAGAAGGACAAGAAGGCTCGTGAGGACATACTTAACGTTGTTTCTTATCTCGAGGTCGACTTTGCTGTTGCGATGATCAGAATGACCATCCAGCGCTTCCCTGAGCTTAAGAGGGAATTCCTATCGTGCACCAACAAAAGGGTTATTCAGAGTCTGGTCAAATATCTATAGGAGGCATGTATGCCAGAAGAAATAACTGAACAACAGCTGGCAGAGGCCAAAGAGGCTATCCTGACAGCTAAGATCACATTAGTTCGGTACCATCCGTTCTATGCGGTTCCTGTGATGCATTGCAGATTTATCCAGGCTGTCGTACAGGCAGCTCAGGAAGCAGTGACAACATCCACATTCATTCCCGACGGGAGTGTTGACCGGATAGGAATCAATAGATACGGAGAGATCCGATACAACCCGGCATGGGTACTGACCCTGGCGAGAGACACTCTTCCGGGGTTGTTATGCCATGAAGTGATGCATGTTATGCTTATGCATTTCATATTCCACCCACCCAAGCACCAGCTCGTATGGAACATTGCGGAGGACATAAAGATAAACCATCTGATCCTTATGGGGTCTCAGTTTAAGCTTCCTCCCGATGGATACATGCCTACCAACAATGCTTGTGAGATCCCTATGATCCAATACACCGTTAACAATATCCAGGAGAAATCCTGTGAGCAGATCTTTGATGAGATACTGCCTAAGTTCCTTGAAAAGGGAATTGATACCAGCGGTTCTGATCGGTCAGGGGAGGGTGATATGTGCATTGATTCACACGATCGTACCTCACGGGCAGGAGAAGGTGCAGGAAAAGACGCCCAGTCCCAGGAGGCAGCTCTAGCCAAAGAAGCAGCCGAGCTCTCCGATAAGTGGAAACAGGTAATGGCCAACGCTGTTACTCTGGCCCGCCAGCAGGGTAAGATGCCTGCAGGCATGGAGAAGCTGGTTGAAGACATCCTGGAGCCGAAGCTTAATTGGCGAGACATGCTCTACAAGTACGTCACGGAAAAGATCCCGTTTGACTATACATGGGGCCGTCGCAACAATAAGAGCCTGGCTCACGGTATCTATCTGCCCGCCACTAAAGGTGAGCATCTGGATATGATCGGACACCTCGACTCATCCGGATCCATATTAAATGATGCTCCCGTTCTGCTGGCAGAGCTGAAGGGGATATTATCCGGGTTCGATAACGTCAGTATGACTATGATAGTCTGCGATGCTAAGGTTCAGGGGGTCTATGATCTCAAGAGCACAGACGTAGATGACATCATGGCCGCTATGGACGGTTCCATCAAAGGAGGCGGAGGCACGAGTCATGAACCCGTAGTAAGGTGGATCGAAGAGAACATGCCGGATGCCCGCGTGTTCGTTACGTTAACTGACGGCTATTCGGATATGGAGCGTTGTCTCCCTCGTCTGGACATGCCTATCATAACAGCTCTGGCAGGGGCTTATAAGACGCCCAACACATTTCATGAGCTGGGTGAAGTTTTAATTGTAGAATAACTTTCCAACGCGTTGGAAAATTAGGAGAATATAAAATATGTCAGATAAGAAAGACTACGAAGTATTTCGGATTCCGAAGAAAAGAAAAGGGGAGTTTCGTATTATTGAAGCTCCTAGTGACGAACTTAAGGAAAAGCAGAGAGCGTCTCTCAAGACCCTCAGCGAGTACCTGTATGTAAGTCCATTCGCCCATGCGTTTACAGGAAACAAGAACATCGTCACCATGGCCCGTGGTCATGTGGCGAAGCCTTATATCCTGGCGTTCGACATTTCTGATTTCTTTCCCTCTATCACGCTGAAACAGATGACGGAGGAGCTGGATAAGAACATGTCTTACAGATCACGTTGCCCTAAGGTTCCAAAGAACAAAGGCAAGAAGGCAAAGGAAATTAAAGAGATAGTTTATAATGAACTCGATCTTCATTTCTGTGATTTTGGTGACGATAAAGGAGCCCGGCTTCCTCAGGGAGCACCTGGTTCACCTTTCCTATCCAATGCCTTCATGCACAACTTCGATTGGTTCGCGGCTAAGAAGTCTTACGAGAGCAAGATCAAGTACAGCAGGTATGCTGACGACATCGTGATAAGCGGTGATGATCCGGACGCCATGTGGAGATTGTTCTATCATTGCATGCAGCCATATTTAAACAAAATCGGCTTGCAAATAAATAAGAAGAAGACTAAGTTTATGACCGCGAAGCACAGGCAGATGGTTTGTGGTCTAGTTGTCAATGTAAAGTTGAACATACCGCGCAGATGGCGAAAACGCCTGCGTGCGGAACTGTTCCAGCAGAAAGACAACAAAGGTCTTCGCAAAGACACCAAAGGCCGTAATGCATTTATGTCCATGGTCTACGATAAGTCCTATGAGCATATTTGTGACAGTAATGAATTTCTGGAATGCCAGAAAGTTCTCTCAGTATAAAGGAGCAACACAGTGATAATAGCCAGTATGGCAGACTTGCATCTGTCACCTTTCATCTGGAACTCACACAGGGCAATAATAGGCGATGCTTATTACGCCCTGGGGATGATAACAGGTGAGCTGTTAAAACTACGGACATCTATGCCGGCTGACGAGGAGCTCGTGCTCCTTATCGCCGGGGATATCTTTGATTCCACCACACCCGATCCATACACAGAGAAAATTCTCCAACAGAATCTCGGTGTACTTAAGGAGCATGGTGTGGTCGTATTGTCTGTACAAGGGAACCACGAATTCCACGCAAAGACCGCCCGGGCCAGCCTCTTCGGAACGCAGACCCTGGGTGAGATCCCATACGTGGTAAACGGAGTTACCTTCTGCGGTATCGATTATACCGCCAGCACAGAGGAGCTGCACGAGAAAGTCGCAGCTATCCCGCCCTGCAATTACCTGGTAATGCACGCACCCTTCAGACACCTGCTTGGGTTTGCTGATAAATACCAGATTGAAAAAGACGACATCCCCGGACATATAGAGAATGTCATAGTCGGGGATATCCATAAGCAATCACTCATCCAGAACGCTGAAGGGACCAGAATACTAAGTCCCGGATCGACTCACCCAAGGAGCATAACCGAGATCGAAGGAGGTCACGGAGTGCATATCCACAAACAGGGATCAGGCATGGATGCCGGTTCCTGGATGAACGTCCTGCCCAGGAAGTTCATTGAACTGACGGTGATGGAGGAATCAGATGCAGATGTCCTGCGTGGACAGGATCTGCGTACATACGACGAACCGCTCCAGCCTGTCATTATTATGAAGGTTACAGGAGAGGCTTATGGAAAAGCAATGGCCGTAGCAGAAGAGACCGGTGCCTTGGTCGTATCCAAGAGCGCTCTTAAGGTCGAAGCTATGGACACACAAATAGAAGTGCAGGAAGAGATCCCGACGTTGCTGGAAGCGTTGCCCCTGGTTATCCAGGCAACCGCAGAAGCGTTGGCTTATTCTCTCCTGGAGCAACTGCTGAGTGCAAACGACCCCAAGGGAACCTTGGATGCATTCAGGGATAAAATGATCAGCGAGGAGGTAGCATGATCGTAGTTAAGATGATTGATGAAAGTACCGAAGACCATGTCGTGTATCAAACTAATCACAAGGGAAACATTAAGGTTTATGCCGCCAGACCGGACGTCCTTAATGCTTTCAACGCCAGCTCAGAAAACTCCTTGGAGAAATACGACAGGGCAGTTATCATGGAGTTAACTAAAAAGGAAGTTAAACATGGAAATAGGGCCAACAGGACCAGAGAAGAAGTGCCACAATGAGTGTGGCTGCGGCTGGTGTTGCACGAATGAATTTTTCGTGGACAACGTCACCCGCTTTGATGAAGAGTCCATACAGCTGTTCGGATACAAAGGCATCGAGGTGCGGAATTTCCCTCTGGGAGATCCGCGCTGGGGCAGGCAGGTTATCGTCAAGGTACCTGTCACCTGTAAGCAGCTGACTAAGAAAGGATGTAAGCTGAAGGACAAGCGACCATTGATGTGTAAGGTTTTCCCCAACCAGTTTTACCATAACTGGATCCTGCATAAGGATTGCTGCTTCTACGAAAAAGAGAAGCACTGGCATTGGTATGACCTGACACCATTCACACCCCCCAAAGGAATACAATGAGACTAATAGATATTGAGTGCGTGAACGTGAGAACGCTCGGGTACTTCTTTCATGTATTCAAGCCTGGACTCACAGGACTGCTCGGACCTAACGGAACAGGGAAGACATCTTTCCTTTTCGCTTTATGTTACGGGCTGACTGGTACAGTCTTGGATAATGACACCAAGAAAGATCTTCTTAAGTGGGGCGAGACCAAAGGTTACGTCAAGATCACTTTCGAGGATTCCGGAAAGATATACATAATCAAAAGGAACATCCAGGGATCCAGCGTGGATCTCAGGGAGAAGGATGCTCCTAAACCTCTGTACGCGCTCAAAGAAGATATAGATATCTTTATGAAAAGCCTCATAGGTCTGCACCCCAGACTATATGATAAAGTTATCTTTATTGAGCAGGAAAAACTGGATGAAGTGCCTATGTCCAAACACCCCAAGCGTGTTGATTTCTTCAACGACCTCTTTGATGCGAGCATCACAGATAAGCTGAGGGAGTACATACAATCATACATCCAGCTGATCCCCGTGTTCCCTGATACATCTCAGGAGAAGGCTGACCTGTATGCCAGGCTTAGCACAGAACGTGAACAGATAGGCGCTTTAACTGTTAACATCGATAAGATGACAACAGCTTTAGCTGACCTACCGTCCCTGGAGACATTGGCAGCCTGGTCTGCTAAACCTTTACAGAGCGTCATAGATGACGGGATCAAACGTCACAAGGATATGATTGTTCTGCATAAAGGTACCATAAAGAAGCACGCAGATATAACAATGCCCGCTTTTATTACACCTGAAAGGGAAGGTAATTATCAGCAGTACGTGAACATGCGTGTCCTGGAGCAGACAGTCAAGGAAGCAAAAGAAAAACTGGCTGCTGTGATCGTACCTATAACCACAGTTAAAGAGAGTGCTGCTGAGCTGAATGGAAAGAAACTTCAGATCACAGAGAAGCTCCGTTTGTGCGAGATGGGTAAATGCCCGACATGCGGAAACGAATACCGGGACGCTCCTAAGGAACAGCTTATTAAAGAACAACAACTTTTGGAAGCTATGGGAGCTGAACTTCAGGAACATCTTAACGGTGAGGCCCTCAAGGCTGATGCCGAAAGGAGTTTAAAAGAAGGTGAAGAGCGTCTACAGGCTTATATCAAAAGGATGCCTAATGAGGTGCTTGCCTTCGATGAGATTGAGTATCTTGATGACAAGGCGGCAATCGCAACCCAGAGTATTCAGATCGACGAATACAGACAACTGGAGTACGAAGCCACAGAGGCTGCAAAGAGGATCAAGGAACTGGAAGCCCAGATCAGTGATCTTGAAAAAGCTGAGGGCGTAACGGAGAAAGATAAGGAGCATTACCGCACCCTGTCCGCCACCGCCAGGGAAGTCCAGGATAAGAAGCAGTCGCTTGAGATAGAGAAGCAGGGACTTACCACCAGTGTAAGTATCTGTGACCAACGAGTGCAGGCCATCCTCAAAGAGGAAGCACAGAACCAGAAATACATCGCGTATAAAAAGGTTCTGGAGCGTTGCAGGGAAGTATTGCATCGTGAATGCCTCCCCCAGATAAGAGTATCTGCGGGCCTTACAATGCTCAATGCCAAGATGACGGAATGGCTGGATGTCTTCGATGTCCCGTTCACAGTCCGTATCGATAAGTCATGTGACTTCGTTATCAGCAAGAACGGTGCTGTGGAAAAACCGTTTAAGTCTCTTTCAGGAGGCCAGAGAAAAGTAGGGGCTATGGCATTCCGCCTGGCCGTTGCTGAGATCTTTGGCAGTGCTCTCGGAGTGCTTGCCCTGGATGAGCCTACCGCATACATGGATGTCGACGCTAAGAGGAATCTCGTAGAGGTTCTGATCAGAGCGGAGTCCCATGCTATTGCAAAGAATATGAATGTATTTATACCTACCCACGAAGAGGTTCTTATGACTGCATTCACAGAGACAATCAACATGGTAGATTCAGCCGCTTGACAGTAGTTGAAACCATGGTAATTTATTAATGGAATAAAGAAGGAGACCATTATGGCGAACAATGTCATGATCGATGACATCCCAGGATTAAGTCCAGGGACAGCAACGACCAAACCGGCTGCACCAGCAGCACCCGCAACTGCACCAGCAGCACCACCAACAGTAGCGCCTGAAGCACCGCCGACCCCGCCGACACTTGCACCGGAAGCGCCACCAACCCCACCGGCAGGACATGTACCCACGGTACCTCTTCCTGTAACCAACGCTGATGGAACATTGTCAGCACCTGAAGCACTCCCGGAAGCACCGGCTGAGACTCAGGCCATCGAACCGGAAGTCATGCCTTCAGAGGAACTGGACATCGAAGGTATGCCCTGGGATGCCCGGATCCACAGCAGTGGTAAGACAAAGTATCAGTCTAAAGTATCTGCTGACAAAGTTAAAGGTGCCTGGACTCATAAGCGAGGAGTTGACCCAGCATTAGTGGCTGAAGTCAAAGCTGAGCTGAGACCTCTGTTTCCTGAAACGGAAGCCCCTGTAGAGACACCATCTGAGGTTGATGTTACATCTACAGAGGAAGCCCCGGAAGCACCACCGACAACTCCTGTGACAAAAACACCGGAAGTTCCCCCGCCTGCAGCGGCTCCAACGCCCGCTCCTGCGCCCGAAACTCCTCCGGCAGCTCCTGTGACAGAAAAGCCGGCAGAAGCGCCTGTAGGTAAAGAGGCTGTCAATCCAATGGTTGCAGTCATCACCGCATATAAGCTGAACATAGCTGGACAGCTTCAACACATAATGGCTCTGGAGGAACTGATGATAAAACAACAGGACCTCTCGGCCGAATTTGATAAGGTTGCCTCGACTCTGTTTCCGTGCAAGTAAGCATAGAAAGGTCAAGTAATCTTTGTAAAATAACCCCCTGGGTCCCCGCTCTGATCGAAGTGTTATCATTCACTCGAATGGAGCGGGTGCCTGTTCAAGGATCTTCCGCCGGGAAGATGAAGTCCACCAGAGAAAAACTGTTCAAAGTCGAGGGCGACTCTGGCTACTTTCCCGGCGGGGTCACACACAGGGTAACTAAACATCTGTCTGCTATGGGTTATCAGATCAGCTATACTGATCACAGGGACATGGCACGCTTGATGCCTGCCCCCGACTTTAGGTTTATAGAGAAACTCCGTGAGGATCAACCGGAGACTTTAGTTAAAATAGCGACAGAGCTGTGCGGAGTCATAGTATGTAACACAGGATGGGGAAAATCATTTCTGATCAAACAGATATGTCTTATGTACCCAACCCTGAAAATCGTTATCATAAGCCCAGGACGGGAGGACATACTCAATGTGTATGATCGCCTGTCTCCCGCGTTCCCTAAAGGGACTGTGGGTCTTATAGGCTGTGGTAAAAAAGACAGTAACCAAAGACGTATTATCTGTACAACGGCCGCATCCATGATGCACACAGATCTACCTAACTGCGACCTGCTCCTCTTCGATGAAGTGCATGCCTGTGGTTATAACCAGACAGCGGACAACCTCCGTTGGGTAGGTGATGCCCGTATGTTCGGGTTCACAGCCTCTCCTACAGGAAGAGGCGACAAGTGCGAGATCATAGCTGAAGCTTTCTTCGGACCTGTAATAGCAGAGTTCGAGTATGAGGACTCAGTCCAGAAGGGAACAGCATCTCCTATTGAAGTGCATATGTATGAAGTGCCTGGTAAACCGATGAAAAGAAAGAACCCTGTAGCTAAAAAAAGGGAGGCTTATTGGCGTAACGTAGTACGAAACCTGATGATAGCATACCTGGCGAAAAAGGTGCCTGAAGAGGAACAGGTCCTCATAATGGTGGACACAGTTGAGCATGGTATGTACCTGAAGAGACATCTACCTGATTACACATTCATCTACGGCACAATGGCGCCTGATGAACTTGATAGATATGTTGCCCAGGGTTTCACGGAGAACAACAAACTTCTGAAGCCTAAAGACAAAGACAGAATCAAAAACGCTTTTGCTGAAGGGACCTTAAGAAAGGTTATAAGCACAGGCGTGTGGAAAAAGGCTGTCGACTTCCCGCTACTGTCAGTCCTCATCCGAGCGGAAGGGGCTCAGAGCACGATCGACTCCACCCAGATACCGGGACGATTATCCCGTATAGCAGAGGGTAAGGAGAAAGGGCTTCTTATAGATTTCATAGACGGGTTTGACCCATGGGCTGCTGATAGAGCCATGAAGAGAATGCGTCTGTATAAGAAGAAGAAATGGAACGTTATAAGGAAAGGAACTGTGAATGGATAAGATGAACAGGATAGTGAAGTACTACCTGGGAGAGCATGCAGTAAGTGTATCCAGTGTGGCTCTTGACCACCTGGCCCGGCGGTTAGATGATGCCGGTATACCTTACTGTTGTTTCTGGGCGTACCTTATGAATAAATGGGAGAAGCATAAAGTGATTCACAGGAACTTCCTGGAGTCCCCTAAAGTGTGGCATATGTTTCTCGATGATCGCAGTAAGAAGCCTGACCAGGTCCGCGTAGCTGTGGGCCTGGAGCTAAGGCTCTTTAACGTAGAGTGCAACATAGCTACGCCTGAGGAGGTCATAGCTAAAGACCATCTAGGCCTCAGCCCGTTGATCCGGTACCTGATGGGTATTGCACACAGCCTGGATGAGAGCCTGTATATGAAATACAGAGACGAAGCCCGGGTACAGCTCCGTGAGGAACCGTTACTGTTCGACTACCTGGATAAAATGACTCACGTCATGCCTATAACGAAAGCGGAGGTTATGAACAATGACTAATTCAGAAATGGACGTATTGATGCTTCATTGTATCAGATCCGCAGAGTTACGCAAACAGGCTATCTCTCACATTAATGAGAATCCTTTCAGCGAGATCATGAACCCTGTTCACAATGTAATGTGGCAGGTATTGACTGAACTGAACACCTCAGTACCGGGCAGTGATATTCCTCTTATGATAATGACTAATGAGCTGGCCCCTAAGTTGACTGCTCTCGATTCTTTCCGGGATTACAACCTGGAAGCCGCTAAGCTGTTGAGCTTCTGCTACAACACGCCGAGCAATCAGATCAGTGTCCCTATAGGTATGGAGATGATCAAAAGGGTCAAAATGACTCAGGCTAAATCTAAGATCGTGGAATTCGCGAACAAGATATATTCACCTGAAGATATTGACAGTCTGATAAATCTGGCCAAAGGATCCTTCGTAGTCTCCGACGATGAAGAGACTATGATTGAACCCTTCATGGATATCGAGAAACATTTGACCAACGCTCCCATCGTCCCTACAGGCGTCATGCCCCTGGACAAGGTTGCAGGCGGAGGAATGACTACAGGTACCGTGAACGGCTTCCTGGGACCCACAGGCGGTGGTAAAACCATGATGGCTATGCAGATCGTTACATCCCAGGCTAAGGAACATAAACATGTGCTGGGTCTGACGTATGAACAGCCGATCGGAGGCGACGTCACACACAGGATAGCATCCAGGTGTCTTGAGGTGCATATTGAAGAACTGAGAAAAGAGTACAAGGACTGGTCAAAGGAACACCAGGCTAAGTACATGGAACTGAGACCTAAACTGGGTCCTTATATGCATATGGAGGACATGACCAAGAAAGGAAGAGGGTGTCGCGGAATCGTGGACATTGAGGAGGCGTACAATAAATTGCTACGCCGTGACGAAGCGCCCACCTATATAATCCTTGATTGGCTCAAGCCCTGCATTGACAGGTATCTTGTGCATATGGGAATCGATGTGACTCCTGAGAACTTCAGAAGTCATGCCTCGATCCTTCTGGATCAGCTGGGACAGTTCGTCCAGGCAACAGGCACCATCGTCATAGTCAACCATCAGCTCGGTACACATGTTGCCCGCATGTCCCCGAAGAAGAAACCTGTGGTTACAGATGCTATGGAATTCAAAGGGTTCTCATTTAATATCGATGCCTGCTTCCTTCTGGGAAACAGGGATAAGGAAACTAACATAACCTGGCTCTTAACTGACAAGAACAGACGAGCTGCAGTCGATGACATGCTGGTTCAGATGGACGGTGAATATGCACAGTTCAAACATGCTGTCGGATACACTGCGGATCACCGTGGTAAGTTTGTAGAGGAAGGTAAAATAAATGTAATCCCTGTTGACGATGGCCCTATTTCAGGAGGCTTGTCAGCGGGATACTTATAGTAGGAGACAACTATGGTAGAGTTAAGTGAACGGCATAAAAGGGAGGCGGCCATCATGGCCCTCTTTAAGGAGGAAGGTAATCTCTCTGGGAATGAACGCATTCAAACGGCTATGTCCCTGGACAAGCTTACGGACATGGAGCTGGATGATCTGGAAGGCTGGATTCAATATGGCCAGGACCATGATATACGTATGGGCCTGATAACGAGTACTATGGGCCATGATATCCATGGGATCGTTAAATTCAGAGATCGTCCTGACGAGGGTTTCAGTCCCAGGACTCACGGCTATGCCCAGCATAAGAAGGAGGTGTCTCATGCCTAACTGGTGCTACACAGGAATAGATGCCGTCTTTGAAGACGAAGACGCAGCGGCTCTCGCCATGACGCTCATTCAGGTAATGGATGACACAGTGGGTGATAGTGGAATGGATATGGGTATGGTGTCTAACGGCAAGACAGACAACTGGCTCTTTGACAGACAGTGGACTGTCCAGGGAAAATCCATCGTAGTCACCGGTAATGTCCGGTGGGGGCTTGATGACCAACACACCGTAGGTCTGGTCAAGTGGTGGCTGGACAGAGGTGCGGTCAGTCTTGATATCGATTACGAGGAGGCCTCCAGCAACCTGATAGGCAATATAACCTACAAGGAAGGCGTCCTCACACAGAATGCCCTGCCTGAGGATCATCCCTGGTGGGACACTTATCACAATGGTGAGGATTCTGAGGCCATGGACAACCTGCCTGAGAATGATTACAAGCCGAGAAATATACCGATAACAATAGAAGGAGAAGCAGCATGATCACTAAAGTGAGATGCGCTCTCACTATCTCTGACTGGAGCCGTGTGATGCACGTAATCCAGAAGGACAGTGAAGCACAACGTAAGGACGGGTATCTGCCTGGAGGAGCCCTTGATGGGATCTTCACGGATATATGCACTCAACTGAACGCACCGGATTTCATCGAGATACCGGAGCCCGGAGAAAAACCTGAAGGTAAAAATTGGAAGGTGCCGGGCATCACACATCTCCCTGATACCAAGACGGAGAGTGACTTCGCAGGAGGTATGGAGAACTTCCACTGCAAGCCTGATAAGGAACCTACGGTTGTAGTTGAGGATGTGGAAAAGGAAATAAAGCTGATGGAAGACATCGTTGACTTCCCTGCATCAAAAGCACCTGTAGTTCTGGAAGAGTCCATAGGTCCCTGCCATGAAGAGGAGCCTAGACTGGACACTCTAGTACCCATAGTGAACAGGGACGATGACGGCGATGTCATTCCACCGAAGATTAACTTACCAACGTAAGGAGCGACCATGCTTAAGAAGGAACTACAAGAAGAACTGAAGGGTTTACAGGATGCAGTGAAAGCCAAGTACAACCTGACAGACCCTGGTGTAAACAGGTTGGTGGCTAGGTACAAAAGAAGATCCCTGGGACTCTATCCCGTGAAGCTGCACTATAAATGCGACTATGAATTCAAAGGACAGAAATGTACCAGAAGGTTCATACGCACTGAAAGAGTAGCCTCTATGGGAGCCCATGATGCGATGAATGAACTTGCGGGTGTATATTATGCATACCCTTATGATCACGGGGCATGCTGTCCTGGGTGTGGTCACTGGGTTAAGCGCCCTGTTCAGCTAATCTGTCAGGGAGATAAAATGGACTACCCTAAACGCGAGGAATAAATCATGGCCAGCAATCAGGATTGGAGAAAGACGAAGGACTATCGCCAGTGGAGAGTGACAGTAATCCGTAGGGATAAAACCTGCGTATGCTGTGGTTCTCATAAGAACCGACAGGCACACCACTTGGAAGACGGGTCACATAACCCAGACCTTCGCTTCGATCCTGAGAATGGTGTAACGTTATGTTACAAGTGCCACATGGCACTCCATTGTATGTATAAGAAATCCTACAGGCAGAAATGCACGCAGGATGACTTTATGAACTTCCTGGATCTATACAGGTTTGTGGAAGTGAGAGCGACAGCCAACGTTCTGAAAAGGCTGTCCGACGAAGAGTATGCAAAACTCGACGCCGCATGACGAACCAAGAACACACAGCGCTCCATCTATTCCGGGTGGGGCGCTTTTTTTATTGACTTATTAATAATGGAGAAACAAACATGCCAGACAATCTTAGTAATGTTAAACGGGCTACAAGTAGCGTTAAGACTGAAACACCTGCAGGAAAGGAGCACCTGACCATACAGGATTACAAAGAAGAAGGACACACGGTAGTAGGATGGGAACGCATGGGATATTGCGACTTCGTTCTTTACCTGGCATAAAGGAAAAACAATGAGTTATTTTGAAAACAAATACCAAGACAAGCGATTGGGATTAGTATCTCCGGGAATACATACATTTAGAGATGTTACCTGGAGAACACGTTGCTGTCTTATGAACTTTGAGAATAATCTTCCGACCAACACAGCTAACCCCCAGGTGGTGTTCGACACTAAGGACGAAGCCAGGGCACAGCTTGAACTATGGAAGAAGGACGGGATCGATAAGATCTACGTGCAGGAAATAGAACAGTGCGGTCGTTACATAAGGATACCCAGAGGAGGTAATCTGATACTGCCCGTGGAAGAGTTCGCCCGAACTGCGGCTCTCGCTTGTCTGGAAGCAGCTTATGAAGTATTAGGGGAAGTTCCCTATACTGGAGGCTGCACTTCTTTCTGGTCCCCCTACGAGTGGATCGACAAAGAAGGTAAGAACGGTGATTACGGCGAAGCCTGTCAACTTGTGCTGTGTTACGATGGCGGAGACATCTCTCAGCTGTGTAACTCAGCTAAAGGTAACTATACCTGGTGTGACTCTTTCAGTGAGGAGCTAAGAAAACGTGGATACTATCACGAAGCTGTCTTCGGATGGTGCAGTGCAGTATATAAAACCGAACACAGGGATATATAATGAAAGAGTTTTTTAAAGGTGTCGACTATGTCATCATCGCTTTTTCGGGCGGTAAGGATAGTATCGGCTGTGTTTTGAGCGTCTTAGACGCCGGGGTACCTAAACATAAGATAGAGCTCTGGCACCACGAAATAGATGGAAAAGAAGGGTCTGTTCTTATGGATTGGCCAGTCACTCCCGACTATTGCCGGGCGTTTGCTAAGGCTATGGACATCCCCATCTTCTTTTCCTGGAAACAGGGAGGGTTCGAGAGGGAGATGCTTCGTAAGGATGCCAAGACGGCTCCCTGTTCCTTTGAGGATCAGGACCACAACATCATAGAGTGCGGCGGTGTTCGCGGTAAGGAAAGCACCAGGAGGAAGTTCCCCCAGGTGTCTCCCGATCTGTCCGTTCGTTGGTGCTCAGCGTATTTGAAGATTGACGTATGTACGATGGCTATTAATAACCAACCCAGATTCCTGGGAAAGAAGACTGTCGTGATCACAGGTGAACGTGCCCAGGAAAGTAAAGCCCGTTCTAAATATAATGTGTGGGAGCCTGACCGTTCCGATAACCGTAATGGAACCAAGACCAAGCGTCACGTTGATCATTTCCGCCCTGTGCATGCATGGGATGAGGTAAAGATCTGGGAGAAGATGGAGGAGTACAAGATCAACCCGCATCCAGCATATAAACTGGGATGGGGACGATTAAGTTGTATGGCCTGCATCTTCGGGAATGCTAATCAATGGGCAAGTGTCCGTGATATAGATCCCCGCAGGTTTAACACAATAGCCAAGTACGAAAAGGAATTCGGGTGCACGATCAACCGTAAGAAGAACCTGGAGGAGTTGGTACAGGCAGGCAAACCATATGAAAATATGAACATCTTTGATGTACGCCTGGGACTGTCTACAAAGTATACTGAAAACATCCTGCTGAGAAAATGGGAGCTTCCCCAGGGAGCCTTTGGAGACTCAACAGGACCAACCTAAACTATGTAGTCGAATCTTTGACTATATAGTCGAAAGGAATATTATGGCAACTAGGAAAGAAGAAAAGTTCTTACGTTTTCTCCATGAGAAAATATTCAAGATGGAAGCAGTCCGATTAGATATGCAGAGTAAGAAAGACTATGCGGACACTGAGGCAGGACAGGCGCAGATAGGGCGCGACATGGAACGCAACCGATCCCTGATTGAACAACAAAAGGTACTGGAGGAAGTCATCCTCGAGTACGTGGAGGACGACGACAATGGAAAACTTTAAATGTACCAAATGTGGATGTGACAGCATTGAGGAAGTGCTTCCGGGAGTAACACAGACATCTGTGCTTACTGAGATTGTACTGGATGATTCCGGGGATATTGTCTGTGACTACGAACCTGAACTGATCACCACCGACGGCGGTTACACCGATCAGATCAGGTATCAGTGCACCAGCTGCGGTCAGGAAGTATCTCCTGGTGAGATGCGCAGACTGGCTAAGATTGAATGTGCAGACTGCACGAATCGTATGGATCAGAAGGATGTTCATCCCTGGAAGTACGAACCCGAAATTAAACTCTGTGAAGGATGTCACGACGCCCGCATGGAGGAGGAGATGGAATAATGGAATCAGTAATGCGTAACGTAGCCAGGAAGGTAGGCGAATACGTCGCTGTGCCCTGTTATCTCTACCAGTCCCACGGAATCGTTATAATGCTTCACGCTGCAGTCAAACCTGAAGGTGAACGTCAATTCACCTGCTCGGAACACCTGACCGGTCAGCGTATATGTGATGGAGTCACCATGCAGGAGGCTCTGGACAAAAGCATAGAAAGATTGCGTGTGCAGTCTCTCACGGTTGCGGAGAGGGTTGCAGAGAAAGCAGCCGTCGATGGATGCGCTAATGCCCCCGCCCCTGGAGGTTAATATGGAAACCCAAATGCTGAACATAATCAAGCAATATAAAAAGAAGAACAGTAAGCACCTGGGTGCCGTGTGTTACCGTAAACTTCCCTGTTATTACTATAAAATTCAGGGAATAGGTATTATGTTATACGATGATCCGGAAGAACATGAGGGTCTATACTCCACTGCTGAATACTTCACAGGGAGACACTGCAGATCCGCGCCTACTATGCAGGAAGCGCTGGATGCTGTAACCAAAATGATCGAAGAGGTCGGGTATGCGGCTATACAGAAACGTATAGCGAAGCACCTGGCGGATACCGGATATGCCAACCCGATGTGCTCCCTGTGCGGAATCCCGCATCCGGGAGGCCTGGAAAACTGTAAGGAGTGAGAGATGAGTAAGAAAAGCAAAGAGACAGCGGCCAGACACGTTTATCAGAAAGGCTTTAAAGCCACAGAGGATGAACTAAAAGTGCTCGGATTTAAACAACAGCCATCTAAAGAGTACCTGAAAGAAGAAGTGCTGATGGTCCTGGCCGACGGTTATTGTAAACTGTTAGGTAAGTATCTCATGCAGGAAGTATGTGACGGATGTGGCAAACCTCTGGAGGTACCGACCGTAGACTAAACGAAAGGAACAACATGGACAAGCTTTATTTCCTCGATTTGTTTTGTGGGGCCGGCGGAACATCAGAGGGTATTAAGCATGCCTGCCAACGACTGGGTCTGGATTATTGGTTGACAGCCGTCAACCACTGGAGCGATGCCATCAAAGTACATCGTGCCAATCATCCAGGATCCCACCACACTGAAGATATCTTCAAACTTAATCCTAATAGGATGGTGCCCGGCGGGCGTGTAGATGTGATGTGTGCTTCCCCAGAATGTATATTCCACTGCGACGCCCGTGGTGGAGGCCCCTGTAATGAGCAGTCAAGAAGTGCTGCATTCACCCTTCTCCAATGGACTCGGAAACTTGACGTCAAGTGGCTGATCATAGAGAACGTGGCTGAATTTATGAAGTGGGGTCCTTTGGGTAAGGACGGACGACCGATCAAAGGAAGAGAGAGTGAGTATTTCAATAAGTGGTTAAGGAAACTTAAACGCCAGGGATACAGATATGAGTACCAGGTACTGAACGCTGCCGACTACGGAGCGCACACAGCACGTAAACGGTTCTTCCTTATTGCAACAAAAACTAACAAGAAGATCTTATGGCCCGAAAAGACTCACGCAGACAACTGGAATCCTGCCCGGGAAATCATTGACTGGGAGCTTAAAGGACAGAGCGTCTTCTTACAGAAAGATCTGTGTCGTAACTCTATGAGGAGAATTTGTTACGGCCTGGATAAATTCAACGGGATCCAGCTGGATCTCGATTACGCCATGGAATGCTCAACCAAAAAGATACTGCCGGAAATCCGGTACACACCTGAGGTGGCTGCTTTCTTCGCCAAGTATAACGGAACCGCTAAGGATAAACCCAGAGTACATTCGGTAGAAGAACCGATGCGCACTGTGGATACCAGCAACCGTTTCGCTCTGATCACTCCATTCTTCACACAGATGTACGGAACAGGCAGAGCCCGTAGCGTGGAACGACCAATGGCGTCACAGCCGGGAAAACCCAAGTCATATCTTGCGGAACCGTATATATGTGAGACCTACGGTCAGAGTAATGCTGTGGATATAAACAACCCAGTTCCCTCTATCATGACGAACCCCAAAGGTTATGTCGCCGAGCCTTACCTACTTCCGCAACAGCAGGGGTATGATAAGCTCAGGGTAACAAGCCTTAATAAGCCTATGCCCACAATCGCCTCCAGAGGCGCTGACGCATTGTTACAGCCCTACCTGTCCAAATACTATGGAACAGGCCGAGCAGTATCTGTAGATAGCCCGCTGGACACCGTAACGACTAAGGACAGGTTCGGAGTATGTGAACCTTCCATGCAGCCAAGGCACCTGGATGTGGACTATCGCTTGATGGAACCACACGAGTTGTCGGCAGCGATGGGATTCCCATCTGATTATATCTTCGACGTGGGTAAGACCAAGTGGAAGAAAATGATAGGTAAATAAATTGCCCTTCATATCGGTAACGGTATGTCGAAACGCTTTTAATTGCTGGAAACTCTCTCCGGAGACAATCAGCAACCAAGCCTCTTACGAGGAAGGTTCAGAGACCATCCCGAAAGGGAGTACACCTAAGCAGGTGGAAAAGGAGCGGTACCTTAGTGATATTTGATATGGTCCGATCTCATGGGTGACCATGAGCAGTGCATTAAATTGTACGGATATACATCAGCAGTGTATATTGAACATAAATGAACGCTGTAGAAGTAACACAAGCAGATGCACTGATAACCTCAGTGCTAAAACAACATATGAGGTGAAATATGAAAGAGTATCATGGGGCGTCTAAGTCACCCACATACAACACGTATAGATCGATGATAGATCGATGCTATAAGCAGAAGCATGCCAGTTTTAAATACTATGGTGCATAAGGTATTACAGTGTGTGCTTCCTGGCGCAAGTCTTATCATAGCTTTGTTGATGACATGGGTGAGCGTCCTTTGGATACTCAACTGGATCGAGAGGACAATGAAGGTAATTATAACAAAGAGAACTGTCGATGGGTGACCTGTAAAACAAATGCCAGGAATAGACGTAGTAACCGTGAATTGACATACAAAGGAGAGACTCTATGTCTTTCTGCGTGGGCAGAGCGAACAGGTTTAGAGAAAGCTACAATCAGGATGAGATTAGAACGTGGCTGGTCAGCAGAACGTACGCTAACGGAACCTTTAGTAGACTGCAGAAAACCCATCACATTTCAAGGAATCTGTCTAAGTATGACAGAATGGGCCGCTCGTTTGGGAATGACTAAAGATGTATTACATAAGAGACTAACCTCAGGTAATATGACTGTTGCTAAGGCTTTAAGCACACCCTATAAGAAAAGACCACATATACAAATAACACACAATGGTGTTACAAAAAAACTACATGAGTGGGCTTCTCAATTGGGTATAAAACCAGCGGTTCTCAGGAACAGGATAAATAGAGGATGGTCTACGGAGCGAGCCCTAACAACACCATAACACCTGGGAGAGATATGCCAAACAAGATAGAGAAGAGAGGAAATGGTCAGAAGCAGGATATACACAAGATCCTGCATGACCTGGATGCCTTAGCCAAAACCAAAGGTGTGTCATACGCAGAGTGCGCCAGACAGATGGGGGTGACCGGCAGGCACTTCCAACGTATAAGAAAAGGAGATAATATGACATTAGAAAACCTTAATGCTTATGCAAATGTATTTGGGGTTGAGGTAAGATGTCAACTAGCTATTAAAGCTAAAGGAACATGATATGATAAAACTACCTAAAACGTATGCTATCCCTGATGATTTCCACGGTAAGTATGATGGAGAGTTTGCCCTGGCGTGGGTCCAAGCAAAGAAGCTGAACCACTCTTTCGGAAGTGACGAAGCGTATAAGCAATGGCGCAGGGATGGAGCTATTATCCGGTATGCTCGTGATCACGATTGTTATCGTAAACCACTGGCAATTACATTCGAGACGGCTGTCGTGTATGGGCAAATCAATGAAGGCATCTGTTTTGCTAAGACTAAGAAGACATGGGGCCGTCCTCTGTCCTTCAGGAAGATGCACTCAAAGGAGTTGGAGTATATAGAGAAAGCTTTACCCGAGCAAAACAGGTTGTGTTACATCCTGAAGGACAGCAACCCGATCAAGCAGAAGCAGATCACCCGTAATGAGTACAAGCTGCTGCTCGGAAAGTACCAGCATGAACTTGTCAACAGGGCTATGAAGCTTAACTTGAAGAAGCCCTCCCGAACAGGCTGTGCCTTTCTGGAGACCCTGGTGCCTTCTGAAAAGAAGACGTTTAAAGACCTGGGTATCACACCCGGTGAGTTCTGGCAGGATATACGTAACGGGAATATCAACCGGGTGCGTAAAATGGCTAAGCCTGATAAGCGCAGAAACTGTCAGTTAAAGCATTACCTGCACGACTTTGACGAAAAACCCGATCCGGTTACCTTTGGTCTGGATCTGTGTAAGGAGGTAATATTTTGAACGAAGACCCGATTCACATTGTTTCCTGGAGCGGAGGCAAGGACAGTACTGCCATGGTGCTCCGAATGCTGGAGCTTAAAATGCCGGTGGACATGTTACTGTTCGCGAATACGTTCTGGGAATTCCCTGAGATGTACGCGTTTCAGGAACACTTCAAGGCGTACATGAAGAAGAACTACCCAAAGATACCGGTAGTTACCTGTCAGACCACTACGACCTGGGACACCTGGTTTCATGGAGAAGTGACACGTGGAAAAATGAAAGGTAACAAAAGAGGTTGGCCCCTTGCTTATTTCCCCTGCTGGTGGCAGAGGGAAGCTAAGGTAAAACCCCTGGAGAAGGTATGCAAAGGCAATCACCGGTACATCGGCTATGCTGCAGATGAAAAGCAGCGCCTGGCTGGTGTAGCCATGAGTGATCCTGACAATGGATACCATTCACCTCTGGGTAAGTGGGGGTGGTCTGAAAAGGACTGCCTGGACTACATGGAATCAAAAGGTGTAGCCGAACAGATCCACCGGGACTTTAACAGGACCGGCTGTTTCCTATGCCCTAAGCAACCGGTACAATCATTGGAAGTTATGTGTGAGAAATATCCTGATCAGTGGGCACAGCTCATAGAGATGGACAAACAGGCACCTAACGACTTTAACCCCAAACATAACTTGAAAGAGATCCAGGACAGGGTGCATGATAGACTGCTTACCCACCCGGCTATACGTGAAGTGATAGTGGAAGAGGAACAACCTCCTCCCTGTGACTGCTGTAAAGGTGGCCTGGACTTATTCGATTTTTAAGGAGGATATATGGCTAAGAAACCGACAAAGAAGAAAGTAGAAACAGCTCCAACCGACCTGCTTCACCTTTCACCGAAAGATGTTACGGACCTTTATCTTGCTTATAAGAAAGCGGTAAAGGGCGGTAAGAAGTCAGAGGAAACAATAACATTCCAGGGCAGTAAGTTTGCGCTTGGGTATCTTAAGTATATGCTTATGTACCTGAAGGACAAATTCCCTGATGCTAAGATCAAACAAGAGGAAGTGTACAAGTTATGAAAATAATCGAATCCCTGAACACGCTTGCCTGTAATGCACATGAGCTTGCGTACTCAGCCGAGGGGGCGAAGAAGGCCCTTACGAACGGAATACGGAAGTTGACTGACCTGGATGATAAACCAATCAACTGGGGAGGTCCTGCTGTGTCTGTCGTAACGTTTAAAGAGATGGATAAAGCCAAGCGCATGGATGCGTCCTATTTCATCTACCGTAACAGTTACGAGAAGATGATCCAGGCGGTAACCAGAGGCGATGCGTTGTCCCTTAAGGGAGTAATAAGAAGGATACTGGACAACTCGCTTATGGCATCTGATCTCGACCCAAACACAAGGCTCCAGGGATGCATACTGCACCCGGAAGCCATAGTAAAGTTTAAAGCCATGATAGATGGCGAGGAGGAATAATGGGTTTCTTTTCATGGAGAACCAGCGATACAAATGAACCTATCTATAATCAGCACACAGAAGGATGCCGCCCGGTATATCTATTGCAGCCGGGCAAGAAACCTAATATACAGGAGCCCAGTTACGACGGCTACGGAGTCTTCGGTGGAATGGATGCTTATGTGTGGCTTGCTACGCATAACATGCCTGTTAAAGATAGGAAAGGTATGGATGAAGATGCTCTGCGTTCCAGGGGAATAGCTATGGAGCTGTCCTCCTTTTATGTGGATAAAGATGACGGCAGTAAATGGGGGATGGTCGCTGCAGACAATCCCTACGGAATACAACCGTTTGTCAACGCAGAACTGGATTTCGACACACAGTACAAAAAAGCACTGAGCCTTATCAGAAGTCCGGAGAAGCTGGATACTAAAGGTGAAGAGGCGCTACGTAACTCAGTGAAGAAGTTCATCAACAGTCTTCCTCAACACAGCGGAAACTATGGTGATCCTCAGCCCAAATATGACGGTAAGGATCCTAATGAACTGATAGCCTCAGGACAATGGATCAGCCATAATATGGGCGAGATCATGCTGCCTGAAGGACATGAGTATAAACCATTGAAATTCAGCTTCGATCCTGATGCTAAATATGAGGATCTACCTGCAGCCAAGAACCATCAGGGACAAGGCTTCTGGGAAGATGAAGAACAAGAGGAATTAGTGGAGGCACTATGTCAGACTTAAGAAAAACAATTAACTGGCTGAGCCGTAGCGAAGTGGAGTCTCTCCTGGAAAGCATAGGCATTGCCTGCTATTCGGAAGAGTCAGACACAGAGCTGCGTGACGCCCTGCAGGAAAACGTGGAGTGCGGAGAGATCTCGGAAGACTCTGTCCAGGCGTTCCCGCAGGAATGGGAACTGATCCACGGAAGGAAAGCAATCGCATGACCTATCTGGAGTATGTTAAATATAAACGGGCAGTCGCAGCCTTCTTCCGCAATGAAGGGATCGAGAATCTTTCTATCATTACGGATGAAGACACAGGGGATACGCAGGAGTCTTACTTCTCGCATTCCTCCTGCGACTGCTGTAAACGTCCCCTGGGAGGCGATCGTTATGACGCATCAGGGTATAACAAGAAAGACAAAGAGATATATACCTATAGCGTGTGTCCCGATTGCCTTTACTTCGCGGAGTACGGCCAGCTGGATGACATGACCATGATGGATATAGGAAAGGAGAAAGATGAGCGACAAACCAAAAACAGGAGCAAGGTCAAGGCTGGGAACAGCGATGGCAATGACAATGCTGCAAGGCATGTTTGGGGATCCGACCCGGTACCGTTCAAAACCTAAGGAACCACCCAAAGGATGGTGTATGCATTGCGATGCACACACGGTCCTTGATGGGTTGTTCTGCAGTGATAAATGCAAAGAAGAACACAGGGCAGATCCTGAAGCCTATGAGCGAGGAGAGAAGAAACTCAAGCAACGGATCAAGGAACTGCGCAGGCAGGACTATATCGAGACTCAACGGGAGATCCAGAAACAGAAGGAGGAAGACAATGCCTGAAGATACATTTTTCTCACAGGACAAATGTGACCGGTGCAGGAACCCTTTACCTGTCCGTATCATGAGCTTCTTTACAGATGAAACTATCTGCACGACATGTTCGGAAAAAGAAGCTATATTACGTAATAGGATAGAGCGCGTTGAAGGGAAAGGCGCATCCAAAAAATATGAAGGGTACGGACGTATCCCAACAGTGGAGGACCCAGAAGATGGCGACACAGAAGTTCAATAGTTTTTTCGATGAGTTCTCATTCGGTGAGAACTTTGATAAAGCCACCCAGAAAGGTGAGTGCTTTGTAGATGTCCTGGATAAGAACCCCGGCTATATAGCCTGGTGCCTGGACAATGATGTGATAGAAATATCAAAGCCTATGGAGCAGCGGGTGGAAAACAAGGTTGATGCCTGGCGTGCAGGAAGACCTACAGGAAAAAAATAATAAACAACAGGTTGCACAGCTCCCGAGATGTGTTATATTTTTAAGACCTTAACAAGGAGGCTTAAAATGGAATACAAGATCGTGGAAGCAAAGAGCTCACTGGACCTGAAGACCTCGGTAGATGCAGCACTCAAAGATGGATGGAGACTTCAAGGCGGAGTATCTGTAGCAAACAAAGGCGGCGTGGGTATGTTATTCGCCCAGGCATTAGTTAAATAATAAAGGAAAGCGACCAATGAGTAGATCAATCAAGGCTCTCAGCACCATCGAGCCGGTAACATGCATGGTGTGTAAGAAAGGGGGATTCACAGACACGAACCCCCCTGTTAAGTATCTGGGATACACCGACCACCTGGAATGCTTCGCCAAAGACTTCGTCAAGAAGTTTATTAAGAAGAATCCGGACATCCCGGAAACGACTCTGTTGTCCATAGATCCCTGGTCCCTGGCGAGTATCAATGGGTTGTGGGCGGCTATCATAAAATGGGAGAATGAAGAAGAATCACCCGAGCAGGGAATCTACCATGCCGGCATTGTCGAAGCTAAATCGAAGAAGCAGTTGGAGGAGTCCCTTCAAGCCTGCTTGATAAAAAATTCAGGACTTCAGATCCTGGGAATCTACAGCAAAGGAGTTAAGATGCCCTACGAGACAAGGGTATCAGTTCATATTGTAGAAACCAACTAAACGAAAGGAGCGCCATGAACTGGGACAAATTTATTGCACGCGAAGAGATCTTAATAGAATCAGACCATCCAACATTCCTAAATGTGTCTGGACCGCTTACCGATGAAATCGAGATGGAGGAAAATTTCTGGGAATTACTCCAGGAATACACTCTGCATAACGAAAACTGCTTAGGCATGTGCGGAATGCAGATCGGCTTACCTTACCGCGGATTCTACCTGGCCATAAGAAAGCTTGGTGAGTTCCGCTTCCGTAACCCTGAAGTGATCCGGGTATCAGCTAATAACCTTGTGTTTAAGAACGAAGGATGTATGAGCTATCCCAATCAGTTTGTCGATACCCTGAGGCCCGCATGGATATGGGTAAAGGATGAGATAAATGGTGAGTAGGAATATTCAGGTCTTCTGAGTACCTGTATCATGCACGAGATGGATCACCTGGATGGGAAGGACATGTACTTACATGAAGCACCTGCAGGATACAAAGCGCTCAAGGTAGGTCGTAACGATCCATGCCCTGAATGTATTGAACAAGGTAAGAAGAACCCTCCTAAGTTCAAGAAATGTCTTATGCATTTCAGATAGGAGTTTTAATCAATGTTAAACCCCACCCTGTTCGCGACGATGCAACAGGTGTTCGGACAAGTGTGGATACACTCCGAAGATACACCTGCTGACCGTTTCGAGTTTATCGTGGGGTCGGCATTGTCGCAGGAAAGAAAGGATCCCTTCTTCCGTCCTAAGGGAGGTGAACATTACAGTGTCACCTGCCCCTTCTGCGGAAAGAGGGATAAATTATATGTAAACTATTGTTTCGGAACAGTCGCTCCTCCTGGCCCGGGTCAGGACCCTGTTCCTTGCGCTAATAATGTCTTTCATTGTTACTATTGTGAGTTCGAGAAACTGGACTACAAAAAGCGCAATAAATTTATATCGGCATTGGAAACCGGAGCTGCCAGTGGTATGGTTATTAACCTTGAAGAACAGCGCACAGCGAGTGCTTCTGTGGTAAGGCGACCAGAGGATCATTTTCCTGTCTGTGTCCCTATGAACGCCCCCGAAGCTGAATGTGGAAGGCTGTACCTGGAGAGTAGAAATTATAACGTAGAGGAGGTCATCAATCAATGGGGTGTTTTCTTTTCCACTGATCCGGCATATTTTCAGGCACCCTATCTAGTATTCCCTATTTTCTGTTATGGCAAACTACTTACGTGGCAAGCCAGATATATAGGTGATGATTATGATCTTCGCGGATGTCCCAAATACTATTTTGATCCTTCCGGGAGAAAGTCTGAAGTCCTGTTTAATATGGACAGAGCCAGACATAACACCCTGGGGATTCTCTTAGAAGGGATTCCGGCAGCCATCAGAGTAGGCCCTAAGCACTCTGTGTGTTCTTTTGGTAAAGACCCGAGTATCCGTCAGCTGAGACTTTTAAGGAGCCTCTATGGAGACGGAACACTTGTTGTTATGTTTGATAATGACGCAAGGGACAGGACCAACGAGCGACTACTGGAGTGGCAGACAGCCGGCTGGTTCAGGAATCTGATAAACATTGAGTTGCCTGATGACAGGGATCCCGGTGATTATACAACAGAAGAGAACTGGCGTCTGATAAACACTTATTTAAAGGAGAGACGATGAGACCCGACCAACCTGAATATAAAGCTGTCGCTGATATTCTGGCCCTGGTGACACAGTCACCTGACCAGGACTTTACCGATAAAGCACACATAAGGGTTAATGGTGATTGGCTTGCCGTGGCACGGGATAGCATTGACGCTCTCCTGGACCAGGCATCCGCAGCTAACGTAATATACCCGACAATGTATGGTATGATGTCCGTCACTATCTTCCGCGAACCCCGCCTGTTATTCATATCCACACGTATTACCGCACTGGGGGCATGGGCTGTGAGTACTTATGAGGGGAAGCAAGCTGATGATCTGATGGCCCATATTGATACAATGATAGGAGCTGGCGTACAGGAGATGGTAGGCCACGAAGAACAAATAGACCACGACAATCTGACCTTGGATCTTCCTGATCTGGGTGAACCTCTCATTATAGAGACACCCATGTATGACGGAGACCCTATAGACTAGGAGTAACAATGAAGATAACCATTGCAGGCCGGACTGTCCCGGTCATAAAATGGGATCGGTCAATGCCTGTCATTGATTCCGGCCCTGAAGATATGATAGGTCTGGATACGGAGACAGAACCGATCCAGGGGAAAGTTGATTTCCCTCCGGTGGTCTTAGGTCAGTTCTGTAATGGAGTGATCTGCCACCTGGTTCCCTGGCAGGACATGCCTTACTATATGGAGGAAGTCAACAAAGCCAACCCGACAGCTGTATGGACTTTCCATAACCTTCCCTTTGACTCCGGTGTTACCGGTCACCTCCCCTGGATGCTCCAGAAGGTGGATGAAGGAAAGGTTATTGATGTCGGTATTCGATGGCAGCTCAGAGATATTGCCAGGATCGGAAGTATGCGATCAGAGGAATACCCGGCTCTTGATGATGTAACATGGGACGTACTCAAGTACAGCCTTAATAAAGAGACCTCCATAAGGATGGGTTTCAGGCAGGACAAAGAACCTGACGAGGCTTCCTGTAAGTACGCCGCTGAGGACGCACTGGCGACCTGGATGTGTGCATACACAATGCAGAAGCAGGGAACAGAGGACTATCAGGTCAAGTGCATGATACCTCTGGATACCATCTCCCGTAACGGGATGCTTGTTGATCAGGATAACTTCACCGCTCTGAGTCAGAAGCTCACTGACGAGTATCAGGAAGTAGGCCAGTCCCTCCAGGACAAGTGGGATCTCCCCATAGGCAAGAATAAGGATCTTAACGGTCCACAGATGCTCGGTCAGTTAGGTGAGACTATCAATCTGTTGTTCGTAGGTGAGAAGAAAGACGTCAGCGTAGGAATAGCATCCTATATGACATTCCTGGCCTTACAGAACATTGATGATCCGTATTTCGGAAACTCCGTTACTCAGGCATATTCAGATTGTCTGGACCCGGAGTTCAGTAAAGCTGTTAACAAGAATCGAAAAGACTATGACACTTTCATAGCAAATACCCTGGGAGTCACCCCTCCCGTGAATGCCAAGAACGAAGTTGTTCTTACCAAGAAAACCCTCCTCCATATACTTTATCGGATCGTCCGGTACAGGTATGAAGGGTTATCAGGGACAGATGTGAAGAACCGGATATATGTGGAATACACAGAATGTCTGGGTTGGAGCTCAGAGTATAAACAGAAAGGTATTGAGACAGTTATGCAGGCTATCCTGCATGATGTTGAAGTTGCCATGGAAGTCACGTTCACACGTACTGCCACAGGAAAGATAGCCACCAATGAGGAGGCCATGGGCAAGTATGATGTAGATCACCCGTTCCTGAATGATTATAAAAGATATAAGCATCTGGAAAAGATGATAGGTACATATCTTAACTGGGATCTAGTGGAACCGGACGGACGAGTCCACCCACGATTCATGTACATGGTCCGGACAGGCAGAACAAGTTGCCGTCGACCTAACATGCAGAACCTCCCCAGGGAACAAGGCATGCGTGAGGTGTATAAAGCACCTGCAGGCCACGTTCTGGTAAGTATCGATTACTCCCAGCTGGAGCTATGTACACTGGCACAGGATTGCTACATCCGATTTGGCAAGAGCCGTCTGGGTGACATGATCAATGCCGGTATAGACGTGCACGCTTATCTCGGCGGACGTCTGTATGATCTGATAACAGAGGAGATTGATATAAATAAACCTGAGGAAGTAGAGAAACTACGTACCCTCATTGCAAAACTGAAAGAAGATAAAGCATTTAAAGACGGTCCCAGAGCCTTCGCAAAAGTCGCAAATTTCGGCTTCCCGGGAGGTTTAGGAGCAAAGACGTTTATACCTTATGCCAAAGGCTATGGTCTAACAGTAACGATGGAAGAAGCTATCAAGGCACGTAACGAGTGGTTACGCACTTTCCCTGAAATGGAACTGCATCTGGTAGCAACACCAATGAGCACAACGCTAGAAGAAGAGGAGAAATTAGCGAAAGATGGAGAAAGAGAAAAGTATACTGTAACAACGTATACGGGAAGAAAACGTAACAACACAACCTTCACCGCCGCCCTGAACACAAAGTTCCAGGGAACAGCAGCGGATGGAGCCAAGCTGGTCATGTGGGAACTATATAAGCGGGGACCCGTGTACAAAATAGTCGATTTCATACATGACGAGTTTATCCTGGAGTTACCTTATGATGAATTCCTAACCGCTCGTATAAAACATATCCAGAGCATAATGGAAGTGAACATGAAAAGGGTAGTACCCCAGGTTAAGATCCAGACCGAAGCAGCGGTCATGTTTAACTGGAGTAAGAAAGCGGATGCATACTTCGATACAGAAGGTAATTATATCCCTTGGGAACTATCAGAAGAGTATAAAGCTGCCTAACAACAAAACAAAAAGGAGACGAGTCTATGCAAGACTTATCGAACAACACGAACTACAGCAATCCTAACGACTACACCCTGATCGAGGGCTGTAAGAAGATGCTGTACACTACTAAGATCAGTGACGGAACAACTAAATTCCGTATCTGCGGTCCTACCGCGGATGGAGTCAATGTGCTTCCCCAGATCGATCCCACCAAAGAAGGAACGGAAGGGGTCGGCGATGCGTTTATTCAAGTTGAATATGCACAGTTCGTTGGGGATAAAGGCTATCACTACCTGGTAGGAGCCCCGGCTGAAGGAGCCAAGCTATCGGTCCATCAAACATTCCTCAAAGGATTACAGGAATATGTCAAAACACAATACAGAACAGCCCCTGACGAATGGCGCACCTGGTTGGGAGAGCCGACTGCGGCGAACCCTAAAGGCGGACGTCCTAAACTCAGAAAGGCGAAAGTGGTTCTGTTCGTGCAAGGCTATCTCTATGAGAACGGAGGCAAACCTGCCAAAGTTAAAGATGGACGCACCGTCCCCCGTGAGAATGTAGTTCTCGCACTTGCACCATCTGCCCGTATCAGTGTACTTAAGAGTCTCCAGACCCCTATTGATGAAAACCAACCCCTGTCTGTTATTAACAGCAGACTCGGAGATGTTCTGTCATTACAGGGAGGAGCTCTGCTGGTACTTGAGAAATATGCTCAGACCTTTACTGACGGCCGTGAGGCACAGGATTGGACTAGGGCAGCTAACGGAACATTACCTCATGAACGTCCTGATCAACAGCCGTTCATACCACAGGTAATTCCTTTAACCATGGAACAGAACCTGGCATGCTGGACACCTTGGACTGAGATATTAAATCTCAATACCCCATACGAAACCCAGATCCAGAGATTAGCAGAAACCTTCTCAGCGGCTGCTGTAGACTATGTCTTCGCCCGCCACGATGTCTATGCTAAGTATGTTCCAACTGAATGCCTGGGAGCTTTCCAGGAGATGATCAACAAGCAACATGGAGCCCCTGCAGCAGCACCCGCCGCAGCAGCCACTGCTCCCGTTGCACCACCGTTGACAGCACCTCCAGCAGCACCTCTGCCTGTGGCACCGGTACCTGCCCCTGCACCCGCAGCTTTGCCTGTAGCAGCAGCACCCGCTCCTGCCCCTGCACCTCTGCCCGTGGCTCCAGTACCGACAGCTCCAACAGCGCCGGTTAACCCTGCGGCGATCGTACCACCTGCACCAGCTCCAGCACCAGCACCCGCTCCTGCTCCAGCTCCTGTAATGGCACCAGCACCCGCTCCTGCTCCTGTTATGGCTCCGGCACCAGCGCCTGCACCCGCAGCCCCAGCTCCAGCAGCTGGCGTGGACCCTCTCTCTATCGCGGCACCAACCCCGACAGCAGAGAGTCCTGAACAACTACTGGCCCGCCTTAATCAGGCACAGGCCGGGTTACCGCAAGCGTAAACAAATAACCAGGAGGCAGGCAACCCCTGCCTCCCTTCTTTTAAGGAGGTACTATGGGCTTCATGGATAATCTGATGTCAGCATCAGCCACCAAGTTCGGCAAAGCGGGATGCTATGTCGCTCCGGAATTTGAGAAGCACTTATGCGGAATGGAATTACCGCACCTGGCGCTTCAGCGATTATTCGGATCGAATATATTCCAGTTGCACACCATCATGGAATTTGCAGGACCTAAAGGTTCAGGAAAATCTTCCTTTGCGTTCTTCATACTGGCGTTGTTCCTCGTGCAGGATTACTACGGTGTCCTGATTGAAACTGAAAATAAATTGTCACCTTCACTACTCCTGAGTATCCTGGGACCTAAGCTGTTTGAACGCTTGGTGATCTGGGAGAAATGTACCAAACAGGAAATGTGGCAGGACAAAATGACACTGACCATAAAGGAGTATGCTAAAGCATATAATAAATCATTAACCGCACATAACGAAGCTCTCCGGAGAATAGCTAAGTGCACAAGACAGGCATCCAAGGATAAGATAGTGGTACCGCCCGTGGAACCACCTCTGCTAATCGTACTGGACAGTCTAGGCGGCCCTCCTGCAGAAGCGTCTCTCGCAGCTATCCAGGCCGATGGACACGCATCCAAATCATACCCTGCAGAAGCACTGAACAATTCAAAGTACTTCAGCAACCTACCTGAACTCATCAGGGACGTACCGATAACTATCCTCTACACTAATCATAAGATGCTCGATCTGGGCGCTGACGATTACGGAGAAAAGGATAAGTCTAAAGGTGGAGCAACACCGGCTTTCTTCTGCAGTCATAGAGTTTTCTTTGACGAGATGGGAGCAGTCAGCAATCCCCGTATAGGTCACTTCGAGCAGTTCCTGAGATTTAAGTGCGTTAAGAATTCTCTCAATCAGAGAGGTCCGATGATGCGTCTTCTTATGGAATGGGATAAGTGGGTCGAGGAAGATGATGAGAAACAGAGCACTCGTTTCGGGTGGCCTGAGCTTCTCGTACAGATCCTGGCACCGGATGGAGGCAAATACACTTATGACAGGGAGAAGGTCAAAGAGTTCCTGACAGTGACGTTCCGCACCAAGGTCAAATACGACTGCCCGGAATTAGGCTTGAAGGATGCGTCTCCCCGTGAAGTGGGTGAAGCTATTGAAAAGGATCCCGTAAAATCCCGCCAGGTCGCACCGTTCATAGGTGTTAAGAAGTGGCAGGTATTTGATGTGAACAATCCACCTGTAGGTCGATTCGACGAAGAGCCGGCGAAGAAGGAGAAAAAGAAAGATGAGAAACCCAAGTAATTTCCTGGATAACATAAAGGAGGCCCAGGACAAACAGTCGGAGTACGGCCAACGTTCCTATGAGCAGAAGATACTTAAAGCTATGGTATGTATGTTCGACTACACTGTGTCGGATATACGCAAGGCTTATTACGAAAGCGACGACGATGATGTCATGAGCGAGATCCGGTATAACACCCAGGATTCGCTCTTGGACTCTCTGTTCATCCGTAAGACTAAGCCTTCTGCTATTAAGGACTTCATCTACAGATTGGATAAAACAGATGCATGGAAACATTTCTGCAGGATCCATGATGAAGAAACAGTGACCCTTTTCGGTATGGTCTTTCCTATCAAAGGAGAGAGCGACTGGATCATGCATACATTAGGCATGGTCGGAGTACCGGGTAAGGGACGTATTATAGTTCCCAGCAATCGAGCGGCGCTGCGGGACATTATAATCGAGCCGCTCAAACACTTCATTGAAGGAAGGAAAGAATAATGAGTACTAAAGAAACAACAGCTGTAGCAAAAGTCTACAAGGACATTGATGCTGTGGTGGCTGACTTCTCCAAGAGAGGCACTGCTATCCTGGCTGATATGCTTCGTTACGCCTGGGATCTGGGAGCACAGTTCAAACAGATCACAGATGAAAAGAAATACGGTGACAAGGCTCAGGAGATCCTGTCGGAAAAACTGGCTATAGGGAAATCTACTCTGTATGCCTACAAAAAGTTCAACGAGGCTTACCCGTCTACTATGATCCAGGAGTTCGCTGATGCCGGGATACCCTGGCGGTCGATCTACAAAGTCATATCCACGGATGAAAAGCACCAGCACCTGCTGGAGGAAAAACTGCTGTCCGGTGAGATAGATCCCCAGGAAGGTCTGGAGAACGAACTTAAGAAGATCAAGCAGGAAGAAGAAGATGAGAAGCTTATGGAAGACGGCAGTAGTGTATCCGAACAACAGGCTGTCCGTGAGGCACCTGAAGCATCTGTCAAAGCTTCCCGGGAGATAAAGAAACCTCTGTATAAGATCACCAAGCTCTCAGAGATGCTGGAGACAGCCATCCATGATTCCGAGTCGGCGTTCCAGGATATGGATATGATAAGTGACGATAACTTATATTCATCCGTTCAGGACGTGATCCAGAGTAATGTGGACACACTCGACGCTCTGTTCAAGGTGGCTGAGCATTGGAAGGAACGAGCCAACGTATACGCTCCTTCCGCACCGCCCGAGGCTCCTGCCACACCGCCGGTCGCTAAGTAGTGACTACTGAGAACACAAACGCATTCAGGGCTCTGCCCTACGAGCTGCCTGAGATAAACGAGGATGACCCGCCGCCTAAGTTCCTCCTCAAGCAGCTTCGTACGCAGACTGAAAAACTGGTAACAGATCTCTCCATGTTCAGTGGGGAGGTGCTGACCGGGGAGACTTTGTTCACTCTGGTCAACGTTGTTTGTGATCATATAAAACTTCCGCTGTGGAAACGCCAGGCAGTCCTTTACTCCCTGCAGGAATTTCAGGGGATGACTGTCAACACAAAGCTTCTGTGGCGGATAGCTTTTAAAATAATAGGCAACAGGGACATTATAAAAAAAGGTATGTATGTGTCTGAATGGGGATCCGAGGATAATCTGCACAAGATGGATGTGGATGTAACCGCCGAGCCTATGAAAGATAGGAAGGTCTGGACACCTGTACATGTTATCGATGTGGAAAAGCTGGAAGTGGAGAAACCCAGGAAACCAGATGACAAGCCTCCTGAACCCAGGATGCGCATTAAGGCACTCTGTATGGCCGGACCGCCGGCTGGTGCTATAATCACCCAGTCGATGACGGTTAAGTTCATTCGGTATTTCCTGGGTGATCTGGGATTACCTATCTACGAACCTAAGAGTGAGTGGGAGACGTATAACATGATGTTCATGGCTCTCCTGGGTAAATCCAGCAGACATGTCATAGGCATACTCAGGTTTCACGTTAACTCCCCTCAGAAGGAGCATAACAAGTGGCTGCACAAGAACAGGAATGACTGCCCCAAAGGCATGCCCTGGTTCTGTGATATATGTCCCCTGGGAAGTAATCGATGTAAGTTCGCAGTCAAGAAGGAATCATGGGAAAAAGGCATGTGTGCCAATGGCCATGAAGGATACTTCCGACCCCTGAAGGACGGGTCGCACGGACAGTACTGCGTTAAATGTTCATACCTAAAACAGAAGGAATAACAATGTTACAACTAAGAAAAGGTGAAGATATCCGGTGGCACGACGTGTCCCGGGATCTCAAGAACTGCATGCTGCCTATGATGAAAGCTGCGTGCATTATGACAGAGACAGCATTTTCAGGGAATAAGGAAAAGATGATGCAGCTCGATGAGTTCATCAAGACCCTGATAGAAACACTCAATGCGGCTAAGCGTAGTGATTCCGGCACAACCATGAATGTTCTTAGAGCGACATACGCAGGCACCAAAAACATAGATCCGGAAGTACAGCTCATGTATATGAGTAATTTTCTGTTCTGTGTAATGGGCCGGTATATCGCAGGTATCCGTGGGTCGAGCACAGCAGAAATGCTGTCCGAGCTGGATATCACTAACGTAGGTGTTGTCGCAAACATGGCGCTGTTTATACCCTACGAGTATAAGAAAGCATTTGAAGAGAAGATGCGCGACCGCAGTATGTGGGGACCGTTGGATGATCTGGGAATCTTTGAAGAATCTGAGATGATAGATCCGCCATCGGTGAATTTCGGTGGAAAATGAATCACGGATCAGTAGCAGCACAATGGGCTGATGGTAAGCGTGGAACAGGTAAGAACATGAGTAGCGACGGGTTGGCCGTCTATTCTTACGGAAGCCATTTTCCTATAGTCGTATGGCTTAATGAAAGAAGGACCCGTGCAGCTTTCAACAATGACAACTACAGTGTGTCTACTTGTAAGCACCAGGGTCACGTAAGGTCTGTACTGAATTACGGTGTAGATATTACATTCGTGTCCGCCGATGATATAAAATCGATCCTCCGTAGACGGGAAGAACGTCCTGATGAGGGTTTATACATCGTTAAAGCTAAACAGTTCGTAGGGTCCTATGATCCCATGAACGAAAGCCGGAATAGATATTAATGAAAGAAAGCATAAAAATAATAACCAACCACCTTAAGGAGTTCCCTGACAGGTTACTCACAGGGTGGGTCTTTAATGGAACGAGCATGAACGGGTATTACCTGGTCAACAGAACGTTCCTGACAGTAGCCGGGATATTCAACGGAGTGCCTAAGGCGTTCCGTATTCCCGGAGCTATCGAATATAAAGATGAAGGAGATCGTGCATTGTTCTCAGGAAATCTGGTGCGTATAAAGGACGGGTCCCGTAAAGGTGTACTCATCCCTGTGTACCAGGTTCGTGAGGATGAAGATGTATCTAAGGTAGGTCTGGGCAAACACCTGGTTGCAGGTGATCAGGCACATAAGATATCAGGACGCAGAGATGGAGATGTAATATTTCTGCAAACGCTCCTGGATATGTGCAACGAGGCCTCACTGCAGGACGAACTGCGAATACCGCAGGTATACCTGTCAGTTAACGCAGGACGAAGAGAGAGCGTACGAACCAGGGACCTGAGTGTTCCCGTAGATACGCCTCCCATGGATCAGGAGATCCCGGGCAAGCTCATCTACCCGTACGATAAATTCTACGGTCATGGTGTATGCATCGTTAAGAAACTGCCCTGGATGGATGAACACGATCTACTTAAACCGGACTCTTTCAGAGGGTGCGATCGGCGGGATGTCTGCATAGATGTCCTGGAGTATATGAATGACTTTTAAACAGGAGGACGTATGATATTACGGAATCTGCTCGAAGATAGTCTGGTTGATTTTGTCTCAGGTAAACATGACGTAGACGACTACGTAGCTCTATCTGTTATGACAGACGGCCTAAAGGCTACGCGTGATACTATAATAGGCATGTCCGGTGTGGACAGTAAAGGTGCTATATTATTTACGATACTATTTAACGTAGGAAACCCGGAGGCGACGGCGCCTTATCACGGGGTGCCTATTGACACATTTAAAACGAAAGGATGCTCTCCCCAGGAGGGCTATGAGATGCTGCACGGATACATTGAGGATAAATACCTGGTGGTCCACAGCAATAAGTTTGTATCTAAATTTCTATCCGAATTCACTGCCCGGCACAATGTCCTGCCTATAGCGAATACCTTGATAGGGACAGAGATATTATACAAAGCACTCCGCACTCCGGATACTATCTTCCCTTCACTTCAGGAGGACATGGTGTTTTCGGATCTGATGAGTTCTTTAACAAGTTTGAGTTACTCAAGAAATATAAAAGCGGCGCTTGATGATGTGTATCATTTACAGACAGATGATATGACTGATTATGTGGGAAGACTCCCCATAGGTGTAGGCAATGCGTTCAAAGTGGGAGCTGTATACCGGAGAATGCTGGCTTCACCGCTGGTCGGTATATAGTATTTCGTCTATACCGGGTTGTTTATTGGATTTTTCATCTATGGCTGAGGAGATAATGCGGGAGGTTGTGTGTGTTAATACTCTTTCAAACGTTACTACTTGATGGGAAGGATCTACATAAGGTCTTTTCTTTTTGCATGAAGGACAGAAGCGGTTGGCGGAACAGGCGGAGGGGAAAGGACCTCCACATTTAATACATAATCTAATCTTGGCCTTATCTCTATCATCAAGCATATTGATAATCCTTGAGCGCGGGGTATGATAAAAAAGTACGCTTTAAAATAAAGCGAGGATAAAAAAATACAAGGACTATATGTACTGTTATAGTATAAAAAATGGAAAAATTGTCAAAGGACTACCAGATACGGTGCCTCATGACCCTGCAATAAAGGTCACTGAGGATGGTATGATCCTCAAGGCACAGTTCCTTCTGGAGTCCGTTGCCGGCAACAGGGATTCGCTATTGGAGATACAAAAGTTAGACTTGACTGCTGCATCTTCATTAGCGCTCTTTGAGCTGGCTCCGCACGAACAGAACAAGAAACAGACGCATATCCTTGTTGGTTTCGATCCGGTGGAGTGCCGCCTGGCTAAGGAGTACGGAGACGAGAGTGATCTTGTCTACCGCACTGCCGGGTTGTTTGTAGCAAGATGTCCTAAGAAGGCATTCTATATCTGTCCCAAAGATCCGGAAGCAATGCACGCTTTCGAGATAAAGAAGAATGTTCCGGTCAGGCTGGAGCTGGAGGCAGGAGATGTTATAGACAGAGAGAGGCGGCGGATTGATAAAAGAAGGGAAAGCGACACCGTTGTGTTTAAATATTGAACCTAAACATTTTCCAACGCGTTGGAAAATTCACTAACAGAAAGGAGATTCTTATGGCTAAGTATGACTGTGTTCTTACTGTCAGTCATTTACCCACCAAAAACGCTTGCTTAAAGATGGAGCTGGATAAGATAGAACCTATATTCACCAGCTACGCTGTTATCCTGGACGGAGATAAGACCCGATGCATTGTGCGTAAAGCGGCAGGAGCACCTCCTGTTGTGTCCAGAAAACACATAAGAAAGAACATCGAGGAAGACACAGACTACATGCATAACATACTGGACTACATAGGCCTCGTGGCCAAGAGTCAGCGGGAGAAAGAACCCGTGCCTGATAAAGTAGATGGTGGTTATGTGTACTCATTCGTGTCCATCGATCTCATGGGAAAAGATCCCCAGACATTCCTTGATGACTATGAAGTAAGCATTACACTGGCGAAAATAGCGGGAGATATGTAATGGCTAGAATATTAACGTTGGATGTAGCCTTCGCCCACCTGGGCTGGGCTATCATGGAACCCAAAGATGATGACTGGGCCGTCCTCGATGCATATGTGATCGAGACGAAGAAGTCAGATAAGAAAAAGAAAATACGTGTTGCGGATAACGACATACGCAGATCTACGGAGATCTTCAGTACGTTGTCTGCCATTGTAGCTCGCTGTGACATTAAAGGTGTCGTAGCAGAACTCCCTCCGGGAGGAGGTAAGAGCTCTATCTCAGTCAAATCCATGGCTATGGCTGTGGCTGCAGTTGCCTGCGTTGTGGAAGCGTACGGACTGCCTGCTGAGTGGACTACACCGGATGAAGGCAAGATCGCTGTCTGCGGGACTAAGAAAGCCTCAAAGATAATGATGATGCGTCAGGTTGCCCGGCTGTATCCGGAGAGTACTAAATCCTTTAAAAGGAAAGTAGGATCCAAGACAGACTGGGAGAACAGATATGAACACACTGCAGATGCCATAGCGGCTTTCGTCTCCGCCAAAGGAGGTCAGCTGGTACGGCTCATGCACCAAACTTAAGGAATAAAAATGACTCAACGAATACCATTAAGTAAACCCTTAGGGAGAGATGAAACTCTCCGTATGTTCCTGGAGGAACACTACCCTTATACAGAAGGTATGTGGCGGTACCGCTCCAGTGACAGCAGGGACGTAGATAACCATCGCCTGATAGGCGAGACAGGAACACCCAGGATGTTTGCGAAATTCGCAAATGACTCATCCAAAATATTAGCATACGGGACATTCTTCGGAGGAATGATCTGGATGTTCTACTCAGGCCGACAGGTGTACGCTTACCGCATGTGGGCAGAAGGAGGCGCGTTCAAGTTCTTTATTATGGACCCTATAACAGCTTATCATGCCTTGATCCTGGATCAGGAAGTAACAGCTTTGTTCATAAGCAGGGACACAGAATTCCTGATCAACAAGTTCAGGGAAAAGAATGAGTTGGACTCTGTAGGTAGTTTGTTTCTTATGAGGGCTCCTAACAAAGGGCGACGCCAGGTAGGGATGTACGGAAGAGAAGCTATGCAGGACTCTGTAAGCTCCAATAATCCTGACCCTTCTCCTATTTATCCACAACGCTTCAGTCTGTTCAAAGACGCCAGGAAGCACTTCCGTATACATAAACAACATAGCCTGTACAGCCTGTCAGGTCATTACAATCCTGTGGATAAGGTAGTCACCAACAAACTACGGCCGGGTGTTACTGTGTACAAAGCTTTCCCTAACGTTAAACGCATCTGTTTACTGGGTATGGACGAGAAAGTACCCTCTCCTCCGTTTGAAGAGAGGAGCGATGAACTCAGGTGTGAGCTCCTGATCGCCGATGTGGATTTCGGAGTACTAAAGGAACTTAAAGAGTACTGGCTGGATTGCCGGTCACGCAGATGTATGGAACTCTTAACGGAGGACATGGATGATGGTGATATCGACGAAGGATGATTTTGAATCCCTCAGCGAGCATCAGAAAGAAAAGTTACGAGAGAGCTGGAGCTACTTTGCTGACGATTTTGACGTAAAGGAGATCGCTGATAACTACCTGAATATTAACTACCCTGAAGTCCAGATAAAGGAGATTATGGCCTGGGAAGTAGATTGGGGTAGGTGTGATATCGAGTGCCGGGTATGGGTGGACATGCCTCTTACGTTCGACAAATATTATCACTGGCTCAAAGCAAACCCAACACTCCAGACTCCTTTTTTCAGGAGACACTACTGGATGTTTATGGGTCTGTTCACAACAAGGTTTTTCTGTTATGACTCAAGGAGTGAGGAAATAGATGATTACGAGGACTGGTCTATAATAGATGGTCTCAGTCCTGACCTTAAACAGTTTTTAGATGAGTTCAGAGACCTGGCTGAAGAGAACGCCAAGGACTGGATATACGGCCTGGAGAAGAGTGTCCGGGAAAGTTACGAATATATAACAAGCGATGAATACCTGATAGAGAGTCTCATCGCCAATGAAGTGGAGGTAGATAGTGAAGATTAAATATGGTGAGTATTTAGTGGAGGCGACCAAGCCTGTAGGTGATTGGAACCTGTACAAATTAGGCACCAAAGAAGACAAAGAGAAACAAACGCAGGAGGAAACACAGACCAGGTTAAGCAGCCACGGAAAGCTGCACCAGGCTATGTTAAATCTTCTGAATCAGAAACTGCACCAGAATACAGCAACAGATGCTAAAGCCGTAGTTAGGGTTATCCGGGAGGAAGCCCAGGGCATCAAAGACATCTGTGAACGTATCGAGGAGCTGTTCAAACAAGCACTAGCAAAAGAAGGAGCAACTGATGGCTAAGCAAAAAGGAACCACAGCTAAGTTCATTGAACTGCTGACAGACAGATTGTTCAAAGGAAAGGAAGCCGAAGCACTGGTGAGATTAGGCATCTGCCTGATCGTAGGAGTTGTCCTGACTATGGCTATAGGATTCCCGATGAGCATGCTGTCCATGGGATGGCTCGCAAATACAGTAATCTATGTGATCTGCACTTGTTACCTCTGGGCATACATGAAGGACGTCTGGAAGGAAGCAGGAGGAGACTCACCAACCGGTGTCATAGGATACATCTGCATGGCTCTGCCGTTCTTCATACTCGTGTGTGTGGGGCCGGTGGTATCTGTGACAGGATCCGTATTCCTCA
>Ga0114918_10000339_pt1 | contig 40270 bp, 46 predicted proteins | sample LantaG_FD_87015 | JGI IMG/M metagenome (GOLD analysis project Ga0114918, IMG submission 87015) | Deep subsurface microbial communities from Baltic Sea to uncover new lineages of life (NeLLi) - Landsort_02402 metaG | ecosystem: Environmental > Aquatic > Marine > Oceanic > Sediment | place...
TAGGGAAGGTTGAAAACTTTGTTCCTGTTCCAGGTATAGAACTTAGTATAGCAGGACAGGTACCATACTTTTCTACACCATTTCCAATCTCTGAGAGAAGGTTTGGAACTTTCTCAGACAGTTTAGAAAGGAATCCATCTGTTTGAGCAGGATACGTCCCATCTTTCTTTTGATAACATGACACTGGTAAGCAGATCAAATCAAACTTAGCAGCATCAGCAAAAATGTTACATCTTATTTCTTTCATTTTTCTTCTCCGTAAAAAGGTTAGTTGTAAGGATTATACACCACATCTTCTAAATGTCAACTACAAAATTTAAAAAAAGAAAAATAATTTCTAGTAGTTGTTACAATTGTCTCGTTGTTACAATTGTAACAACTGTTATAGTTCCCCGATACATCATTCATCCTACAGTTATCAATTATTGCAATTGTTACAATTGTAACTAGTAACTAGTAACTAGTAACTATAGTAACTAGTAACTATAGTAACTAGTAACTATAGTAACTTCTATTGAATAGAAAAAACTGAAGATTTTTCTTGGAATAGTTTTGACATCCAAAATTTTTGTTGTATAATGCCGACCAAGGAGAAGATATGCGAATATATGGAATTGATGCAAGTTTGAAATCTACTGGAGTGTCAGCAATGGACTTTAACTTCCATTCTAACGCATCACAGTCGCTTATAAAAATACTTATAAATCCCAACCATACTCTGGATGAAAAGGAGATTGATGATTTTTATAATAGCGTTACGGTTGTTATAGCAACTCAGATACAAGCACCAAAGATGCTGGAAAAAGAACTTGCTAAAAGACGCAAAAAGATAAGAGATGACACTGTAGATGGGCAACCGTCTTACCACGACTTAATTGAAGAATGTAGGTTAGTTTATAACAGAATGCACTGGCAATGTTCGGAGATATGCAAATTTCAAAATCAACTTTGTCCAAATCTCTCACTAATAGAAGATTATTCTTTTCATTCTCAAGGATCTCTAGTGCAACTTGCTGAAATGAAAGGGTTTCTGAGTAATTTTAAGTCGTTTAATATGCTTACAATCCCTATCAATAACGTCAAAAAGGTTGGTTCTACTAAGGGAAATGGCAACAAAAATGCCATTTATGAGGGTATGAAGCGTTTTCCTCTTAAATTTACGCTAGATGAGAAGAGAGATGATGAAATCGACGCAATGGCGATATGTCTCTCTGGATTCTATGCAATATACCATAGAACCATAGGATTTGACTTTCCGAAGGGAAAAACAGCAAAAGAGAAGACAAAAATCAAATCATGGGTCCAATGTCTAGATGTTCTCGCCAATAGGATAGGAAATAAGGCTGAGATGGAAGGTATGATCAATGCTAAACGAATTTGAACTCGAAGGTCTACCTATAGATAAAAAACAAACACTTGTATCGACATTCATAACTCTAAAAAGAACACAAGAATACTTTTCCAATACATTTGAACAACCAATCAAATCATCTCTATCCAAAAGTTTAAAGTTAATAATGGATAAATGTTTTGATTATAATACTATGTTGCAATATATCTACATGATAAAGGATGATACTCTTGGATTAAAGGTTCATCTATCTGAATTATTCACATACACACTAATACTATCAGAAATTAATAAGAATCCTTCCATCCTAGAAGATAACTTAAAACTATACAAAGATACAGGAAAACATAATCACAGAAGAATGTTCTTTATAGCGATGAATTATTTAATCGATGAGAATCTGAATAAAGTAGTTGACAATTTAAGTAACATAGTGTATACTATGAATCTGAATCCTATATTTGATAACTTCATCATGAGTAGATTATTAGTGCATGTTCTTCACTATGGTGACAATTATAGTTTTTCACATGACGATAATATCCGTAAGGGGTATATAGAGTATTATAAATGTAAAGGGATCGATTGTGAAGATCCTGTGATAGTTCCGTATTTAATATGTTAAGGGAGAACACCGATGAGTGAAAAGATTGATGATATTTTTAGTCAAATGGAAAGTGCTGTAAGAGTAGATCCAAGTGTTAGTATTCGTTTCCTCGCTGAAGAACTTCGCCGCTATGGGATTAAGACAAACAGTAAAAACGATAAGGATAAGACTATATTCTTTCAGAGCGCACATATCGTTATGACGCATGATAGAGAGAAAGATAATGATGGCATAGTTTATCCTGCATACACCTTGGTGAGTTTCAAGGATCTATTCAAGTTGATTGGTAAGAACGATAAAGGAGCAGACGATCAAGACGTTGTTCGCGTCTGGTACATCGCTGAGAAACTTGAGAAGCGGAGATGTCTACAAATTCTTGGAACGTCAAGTGAACTCCTTGACGAATCGGATCGTCCTAATCTTCCTGAGGTATATGCAAACCTACATCACATTCATCGGAATGATTCAGAGAAAGATTCATATGTTTATAAGAGTAAGTTTGCAACGAACAAAGCATACAGAACAAATTCTGGATGGATGACGAGCGTAGCAGACTACTTCATTCTTTCTTAGGAACAACATGATGACAACAACAGAAAAACTTCTAAAGGGATTTACAGAACTTTGTGAAGAATTAGTATCAGAAGCATATGTGGTTACGAACGGTCGGGCAGTAATGTCCACCGTTCTTGACCACGAATTAGCGGTTCATCTTTGTAAGTTATCTAATCGCAAACTTGGAACCAATGATTGGAAAGTAGCAAAAATACAAGATGCTTTAGAGTTAGCATATCGAACTGGATATATTGCAGCAGTTGAGGAACATAAGAACATTGATGGAGAACAAGATGAAAAAGATTCGGAACTTCGGGAGTGTAGTATTCAACACGAAGAAGAGTCAAGTTAATTATACTCACTTCGAGAAGGATGAAAGTGGTAAATGGAAGAAACATCATTCACAACAAATGATTAAGAATGATGTATATATTCCCAACTCAGAAGCAGTTGCAGGACTACGAAATCAGAAACAACAATCTCTACATAAAGATTTGTTTGGTAACAATATTCTAGCAATGATGTCTTGTGATTTCTTTGACAAAAACCCACCAGATGCAATACGTCAATCACCTGTAAAATTTGGATACGATATCCATCCTACCATTAAGTTCCTCGCTGAGAACTTTGAGTTTGATGAAGATAAGGATGAGATCCCTCCCCTACGTATTCATTACATGGATATCGAAACTCTTGTTGATGATAAGGGATTTCTACTAGGTTGGCATGTTGGTCCAGATAAACAACCAGAACGTGGAGGTGTAACACTTATCTCGTCCTACGACAACATTTCAGATAAGACTATATTATTTGGTGTTCATCCATACAACGATACACAAAATCCTTTAAAGCAAAACGTAGAGTACATCTGGTGTAAAGATGAGTGTGGTGTTCTTCGAGAGTACATGAAATATCTAAAGAAAACTGATCCAGATATCATCACAGGTTGGAACGTTGCAGACTATGATATTCCATACATTGCTAACCGACTAAAATATTGCTTTGGTGAAAACTCTCTCTGGCACTTTGGGAATGGCAATATTTGGATCGATAATAATAAAAGACGATTCACATCTAATGGTATTAACATTATTGACTATATGGTAATCTACAAGAAGTTTGAACTTAAACCTCGCCGTTCATACTCTCTTGCGAACATCTGTGATGTTGAAGAGATCAAGATCGATGGTCAAGGAAAGATAACATACGATTGTTCCTTCAAGGATTTCTATGAGAAGGATTGGAATAGATTTGTTCGTTACTGTATTCAGGACTCAAGACTTGTAGAACAACTTGATAATAAAAAGAAGTTGATGGAAACGTTTATCATGTGTTGCTACATGGCAGGAATTAGTTTTAGTCAAGCGATTGCACAAGATGTATCATGGTTGAGAATTCATGATGCGTCAATCTATCGCTTTTGTAAAGATCGTTCGATGGAGTTGCCAGAAAAGAAAGAGGCACCAGAAGAGACTGCTAAGTTCTTGGGCGCATATGTAATGGCACCAAAACCAGGAGTATATGACTATGTTACCGTATTCGATGTAGCAAGTCTTTATCCATCGTGTATTCGTGCGTTGAACATCTCTATTGATGCGTATCGTGGACAACTCAAGTCTGGTAATGTTGTAACTCAGAAAGGACCATTCACTGTAGAGTTTTATGATTCTCTCTATCTGTCTCTTGAAGATTATGAGATTAAACTTCTAGAGATCCACAACAAGAATAATCAAAACCAAATAGATACAAAGATTGGTCAACCAAAACTATTTACGTTTAAGACATTTGAAGAGATGAGAAGTTGTTTTGTTAAGAATGATTATTGCATCGCCGCAAATGGAGCGATCTTTACAAAGTCATTCCGTGGAGTTATCTCTTCTCTTCTGGATAGTTGGATTGAGATCAGAACAAAGAACAAGAAACTATATTTTGAAAACAAACAACAGTACCAAGCAACTGGAGATCTAAAATATAAAGCACTTGCTGAACGTTACAACACGATTCAGATGGTATATAAGATTCGTCTTAACAGTCTCTATGGGTTTGTAGGAACCAAATGGAGTCGATTCTATCATACAGATCTTGCAGAAGCAGTTACTGCAACGGGGCAGTATGTAATTAAATCCACTATGGAAGCATTGAAAAGAAAGAATCCATTCTATGATGCTATCTATTGTGATACGGATTCTATATTCCTTCACTACGGAAAGATTCTAGACTACTATGGGATTTCAAGGCGCATGAAAACAAAGAAGAATGTGTTCAGAAGTGTATTGAAATTGATAAAGAAGTAACAGAGACAATCGAAGAGTGTATGAATCATATTTGTGGTGATATAATGAACACTCCTAATATGTATTCGTTTGAATCTGAGGAAGTTATCTCACGACTACTCATTACATCCAAGAAGAAATACATTGCTCGAATCGTATATGATAAAACAACAGGACAATATCCTGAGAATGAACTTACAATCAAAGGAATGGAGTTTAAGAAATCTAATCTCTCTGCACCCATAAAGGAATTCCTACAGGATGTAACTTTGAAGATCATGGATGGAGCAACAGAATCAGACATTGTTAAAATACTTAAAGATAAATTCTATAAGATTCCAAATATGCCAATTGATGATATTGCATATGCTCAAGGTGTTCGAAATATTGAACAGTATGGATCTTTGTCTAACCTTGTTATTAATAGTCCAACTGATGCACTAGCATATTTTCCACCAAAGACACCATATCATGTTGCAGGAGCAATTGCTCTTAACGCTTTAATTGATTATGATCCTGAATTGAGAGATATGGATAAGGTATCTGAGGGTGATAAAGCAAAGATTGTTTTTGTATGTCCTACCAACTTGTTTAAAGTAAAAGCAATTTCACTTTCTGGTTCAGCAGAATGGAATCCGAAGTTATATGAATACTTTAAACTAGATGAAGAATATATGTTTAACAGATTGGTACTTGGTCCTCTTAGTCCTGCATTTGATGCTGTTAATTTTAAAATAACAATGGATGGAATACTTGGATACAAGTTCCTAGATGGAGACAATAACTATATTCAAAAATGTCTATTTTAAGATATTGACTTAACATACGTTATGTGATATAATTTGATGAAAAGGAGTTACCAATGGAAAAACCAATCAGTGAATTTGACATTCTTACCATACTATATTTCTACTCAAAGAATTTTCACGCATACATACTCCGCATAGAAAATGAATTCTTTTCAGAAGAACATCAGACATTCTTTGAGATCCTACAAAAATATTACAAAGCATATGATAAAGTACCGCCAAAATCTGCTATGCTCATGGAGTGTAATGAACAAGAACAAGTTCAACTTGGTCAGTTATATGATCGTGTTTACACTAACATAGAAATGGTCAAACATTTTGCTCACGATTTCATCTCAGATAAGATGGATTTGTTTGTAAAACGTAATTTCCTAAAGAGATTTCTTGTTCAAAGTTATGATTTGTTTGAGCAAGGAGACTTTAATAAAATTATAAACAGTATTTCTTCACTTAGAGAATCTATTATCGATAATGATCTTGGTGTTGAATATCATGATCCAGAGTTTTTAAACAAGCGTTATGATAACGAAGCGATGGGATCTTATATCCCTACTGGATATGAACAGTTTGATTCAACATTTAGAGGGTGGCATAAGAAAGCACTTCACATTATAGCTGGACCAGCAAACTCAGGTAAGACGATGTGGTTAATTAATATGGTGAAGCAGAGACTTCTAGATACACATCGGACGGGTAATAAGATCCTGTATATAACTTTAGAAATTGATAAAGAGCAAGTTGGTCGTAGACTAGATGCATCTCTTACAGGAAGAAAGTCGAGTGAACTATGGAAGATGCGAGATTCTGGATTCAGAGAATTGATTGCACTCTCAAAAGACACTCTTGGTAATCGTGTTATTATTAAGGAGATGCCAGGAAAAAGTACCGCCGCAGACATTGAGGCATGTATGCGTAATCTAGAAGTTGTCAGTGATGGGGAACTGAAACCTGCAATGGTAGTTGTAGACTATCTTGGTCTTATGTCTCCAATCACCTCAACTAAAAATATTGGTCTGTATGAAAAGGGATTGGCAATTGCAGTTGAACTACGCTCACTAGCACAACAATACAATATTCCATTCTTGGTTGCAGCACAGACCAATAGAAATAGTTTTGGAGATAGAGCAGGGATGGATCAAATTTCTGACTCTATTGGTATCTCACAAACTGCTGATCTTATGTTAACAATTAATCGAAATGAACAATTGGATGCTGCTGATCAAGTAGAAATATATCTTGCAAAGTCTCGTTTTAGTAAAAATGGAGCAAAATATCTTTTCTCTGTAGACTACGACACTATGCAAGTTGCTGATATAGTTCATCATGTACCGACTCAAGAAGATGAGGAAATGTAAATGATTAAGTTCAATTGGATAGAGATTCGAAACTTTATGTCTGTTGGTAATTCGTGGTTACACTTTAACTACACTACAGGACTGACATATGTTTACGGAGAGAACTACGATGTATCAGAGCAAAATGATATGACTCTGATCTCTAATGGTTCTGGTAAGACCGTTGTATTAGTAGATGCTCCACTATTTGCACTCTATGGTAAGACTCAACGTAGAATTAAGAGATCTGAAATTGTAAATATTCAAAACGGATGCGACTGTGAGGTTAAACTGGCATTTGAAAAGGAAGGTACTGAGTATATAATCGAGCGTGGACTTAAACCAGATAAGGTTATTATCATTAAGGATGGTGTACCAGAATCTGAAGAAGCAAGGAAGAGACAGGCAAATCGAGTTATTGAAGATGATATTCTAGATGGGATATCATATGAGGTCTTTAAGAATCTGATTGTACTCAATGGGACATCCAGTAAACATTTCTTTGAGTATGGTAAGAATGAGAAGAGAGTTTTCATTAATGAAGTATTCCGACTAGAATTTCTAGACTACCTACAAGGAAAACTAACAGAAGAGTTTAAGGATAAGAAATCAGAACTTGAAAAGATTGGTATTCAGTTTGATGCTAAAGAAAAGGAAATCAATCGACTTAAAAATATTGTAGAAGCACAAGAGAACGGCGAGATCTATGATCACACTACAGAATTACAAGGTAAGATTTTAGAAGAGTCTAACAATATCTCATTAGCACAAACACAAATACAACGTATAGAGAATGAATTCTTCGGCGGAGATATTAATAACTATCAATCTAAGTGTGAGTTTGCAAATAATAAAATTGCAGATACAAATAATGAAATCATACGATTAGATTCATCACTAACTGGACTAGGTAATGATTTCAATAAACTAAAGACAGACTATGAGAAGATTTCAAATGAAAGTTTTTGCTCACACTGTACACAGACTATTCCAGATTCACTTAAACAATCTCTATTCAATAGACTTAATACTGATGGAAGTCTGATAACAACACAAGCGAATCAAATGAAAGAACAGAAGGAACAACTTTCTGCCAACCTTAAACTAATGAGAGACTGGTTAACAACAGCAAACGCGGCACTAGAAACTCATAGACTATCAACACAAAGTCTATCAACATCTACAACGCTACTTCAAGAGTATCAGAATCAAGTTAATTCTGCTCAAGATCCTTCTCAAAATCTAGAGAAGATCAATGAAGAAATTAAACTAGCAGAGGAAGAACTCAAAGAGATAAATAACAGTCAGATTGCAGCAGGAAAAGAATATCGTATTTTGAAAGTTAGCAGAGATCTTGTAGGTGGAAAAAACTTCTATGGTTATTACATTGGAGTATTCCGTAACTATCTTAATAAATCGATCAATGAATATCTTGCAAAGATGGTAAGTCCTCATCGCATTAAGTTTAATAACAATCTAGAAGCAGATGTATTTGATGGAGACATGGGGATTCATAGTTATGATAATCTTTCAACAGGCGAGAAGTCAAAGATCAATATCGCATTACTAATATCTTTCTTTGATGTTCTACACACATTTCATAGAATGGAAACGTCTTTACTCGTGTTAGATGAAGTGTTGGATAACGGTATAGATAGTGTTGGTATTGCTATGCTTCATAATATTCTAAAGGAAAAGATTGCAGCAAACCCTAACCTTGGTATCTATGTAGTCTCACATAAAAACTCTGAGAATACATTTGCTGAGAAAGAAGGTATTGGTCAGGTAGTGTTTGAACGTCGAATGGGATTCACGACTCTAAAGGAGTAAAAATGGATGATGTTATTTACTTTATTAATAAATACAAGTCACTTGGGGTATCTGTGATCTTATCAGCGCAAAACTTTTGATCGAAGCAGATATCATTTATCAGAAAGAGAGAGACAATAAGGAGAACTAATATGAAACTTCAATTTGTTGGTGCAGGATCAGCATTTAATTATGAAGATGGACAGAGTAATGTCTTGGTTCATTCTGATTCTGGTAAGTTGTTATTGATTGATTGTGGAACGATGTGTTGGAACTTTATGCGTAATTTGGAACAAGGTGTCAGAGATATTGATGCTCTTTATGTAACTCATTTACATGCAGATCATGTGGGTGGAATCGAAGAGTTGGCATTCTGCACTTACTTCAACGACACGATTGATCGACCAAAGTTGTTTGCAAATTCTAATGTCATGCCTGAATTGTGGGAACAATGTTTGAGAGGTGGTCTTGAAAGTATTCAAGGTAAGGTCGTAACTCTTACAGAGTATTTTGATTGTCATCCTGTACAAAATAATGATTCATTCATGTGGGAAGGCATCAACTTTACACCAATCCAATCTGTACATATCATGGCAGGATATTATATTAAATATTCTTATGGTTTGATGATCAAAGAAGGTTATGATACTCCACATGAGAAATCAAAGAGAGTCTTCTTTACATCAGACACTCAATTCTGCCCGAATCAAATCAAAGACTTCTACAGCATGGCCGATCTTATTTTCCAAGACTGTGAGACAGCACCATATCGTTCAGGTGTTCATGCTCATTATGATGATCTAAAAACTTTGAATGCTGCAACTAAGAAAAAAATGTGTCTATATCACTATCAACCCAATCCAGAGCAAGACGCAGAAGCAGATGGATTTTTGGGATTCGCTCAAGCAGGACAGATATTCGAAATCTAAAGGAGAGAACATGAATATGATTGTTAAACGAAAGGTAGGAAATATTTTGAAAGAAATGGCCCCTGGAGATCCATTTGTCTTTCTCCTAAATAAGAACTATAGTGGGATATACATTAGGATTGCTTCTGACAATACAATATTTTCTATTAGTTCTGGACAATGTTTGGTTGTGAAGATTGCAGATGAAGCAGATCGTGATGCAGCATTAGGTATAACTAAGTCAATGCCTATGTGTGGATCTGTTATACAGTGTGATACTTCTATATGTGTACTTCCATTACATACACAATCTTTACCTACTCTTTACACTAAGGTGTGATCTTGCTTAAAATTAAAAGAGTTAACTCTCAAAAATATGTGATAGGTGGTGATCTTACTCTTAGGGATAAAACCCTAAAGAAAATGGTATGGCAACATGCTAAACATCAAAATGGATACCTATTCACACAAGCGTATAAGAGTGGTCGATGGAATGGGAAAGTACAAGTATATCGTCCTACTAATATTCGTGCAGGATATCTACAAGAAACGATAGACTATCTAGATGCATCAGAGATTCCATGGGTTTGGGAAAATCCTGACGATAATAAATATGATGATATAGATTATGATGAGTTTGTAAAGTTCTGCACAAAACTAATTGAGGCGGTTAGTCCATCGTTTCAGAAGAAACATAATATTGATCTTGAGGTTAGAGACTATCAGATCAATGCTGCCTACAAGTTCTTAACTCAGCGTATTGGTATAGCACTTCATGCGACCAGTGCTGGTAAGAGTTTAACTATTGCATTCATTCTTGGATATCTATTCTATAAGAATCTAATCAAAAAGGCAGTTATACTTGTTCCTTTACAGAGTTTAGTAACTCAATTCTATAGAGATCTATTAGACTTTGGATTTAAAGATAATTTTGTAGGTAAGTTATACTCATCAGAGAAGCAAATAAATCGTGCCATCACTGTTGCTATGACTAATTCAACTCATAATATTCTAGGGACGATGGAAGAAGAGAATTTCTTTGATAGTATCGATCTTGTGATCTGTGATGAAGTTCATAAAGCATCATCTAAGACTGTGATTGAATCTACATTACGTTTTCATAATGCAAAATACTTCTTTGGTTGCACAGGAACATTACCAGAAGACGAATTAGATAAAGAAATTGTTCATTCTCTTTATGGTAATGTGATAGATAAGAGAAAACTAAAGGAACTTAAAGAAGAGTACAATGCTGTATCGAATGTGATGGTGGGAATACTTAACTTCTCATATGGTATGAAAGGATTAAGAAGTAGAACAAAATCCTCAGACTCTCATATGGATTGGCATGAAGAAGTTGAATTTCTACAGAATGATTTTGAATTTCGTAATCCTTATATTGTTAGTACTCTTGTAAATAACTTCGATAAGAAAAAGAATATAGTCGCTCTTGTTAAGAATATTGATTATGGAACAAAGATGTATCATAAGATCTGCGAAGCGGTAGATCGTAAGGCGAGAAAATCTGTCTACTGGATTGATGGGTCAATGAAATTATCCGACCGTGATGATATCATGCAGAAATGTAGAAAGTCAAAGACACCATATATCATCGTAACTAACTTTCAAGTCTTTTCAACTGGTGTAAATATTCCAAACATCGATGTTGTTGCTATGATCGACGCTGGTAAAAGTAAGATCAACGTAGCACAGACGATTGGTAGAGGTGTTAGAAAATCGGAGAACAAGGTTGATGTTTTGATACTAGATTGTTCATGTGATTTAAAGTATGGAAGTAGACATGGACGTAAAAGACAGAAACTATATATTGAAGAGGGGTTTACTGTAATGGAGAAAGAAATCTTTAGAGATGAGGATAGGAAGTTAATGGAAAACATCAATTCATTACGCTAAATAATAAGAAAGGATAAAGTATGATTTTCAATTATGAACTATATTTTCTATTTATAAATTTTATCTATATGTATCTACCTGAACTTAGCGCACTTATATCTATTATTTAATTGACAACACCTTTCTATGTGGTATAATAGTATTGAAGGGTGATACATGATGAGGAATAAGATGAAAGAGTTGAAGTTTGAAGAGTATGTAGAACTATTCTTGAAACTAATAGTAAAACCTGAGAAGGTAGATAGTATTACTTATAGAGGTCGTTGTCCTGTATGTGGAGATTCCGCAAAGGATAACGATAAGAAACGATTCTATCTTTTAAAGGAACGTGGTAAATATCCAAATGCAGTAAAGTGTCATAACTGTGGATATGCTACAAGTGCATTCAATCTTTTTAGTAACATCGCGCCAGAAGAAATTAAGAAGCGTTCAAAACCATGGACTGAAAGAGATCTAGAAGATCTTAGAACACTCTGTGCAGAGAACCCACAATACAAATCACTTAATGCTTTCGTAGAGGATACACCAGATGATCAATTAAGAATGTTCGACGAGGAGTTAGTAAGAGCAAAAACTGTTCTTGGTAATTTCTTTGAGAATTTTACAAATCCAATTGATACTTGTCCTGAAGCATACAATTATATGCGTAATAGGTTGATACCAGAACATTATATAAGCGAAATGAGACTACTTAAACCAGAATTTCATAACTTTGATTCGTTTAGATATGCATATTTTCGTGACTATGTGATGATTCCATTTTTAGATCTTGAAGATAACAAACCATATTATTTTCATTCAAGACGATTTAGAAGTTTTGAAAATAAGATGTCAAATTATCTCGCCTGTCCTTATAGACCATACGAGGTGGATGTAAACTTTTTCTTGAATGAGTTGCGAATCGTCCCTGGAGATACTATAATAATCGCAGAAGGAACTCTTGACTCTCTACATCTACCAAACTCTATTGCTGTAAATGGCATTCATAAAATTACAGAAGATCAGATCAAAAAATTCGAATATAGATATGGTAGTGATATTATCTATGCTCTTGATAACGAGATGATAGATAAGGATTCAACCAAAAAAGTTAAAGATCTTCTTAGAATGAACAAGAATGTTTTTCTATGGAAAGAACTTTCTAAGACTGTTCCACAAGTTGCCACCATAAAGGATTTCAATAAACTCTGCTGTGTATCTGGAAGAAATGAGATCCCACTTGAAACTATACTCCGTTGTACTAAATCAAATGTCTCTGCTTTGTTATAGGAAACACTATGTCGGCATTTAGCGAAAAGATGAATCAGGGTATTGAGAATGAAATAGAAAACGAATTCCAAAAAGGAAAAGCATTAACAGTACAAGTACAACAAGATAATATCAAGATCCAACAATTAATTGATGCGTGTAATAGTTTAACTGTAGATCTTAAAGTTAAAGTTCCATTTCTAGATAGTTCTGCAATTGCAATCGATAAGAATAATCTACACCAAGAGATGGAAAGGACAATGGTATTACACTCACATATCATTGATGACATATATCAAATGAAATGTCTTGTACAGAAGATGAAAGCACTCCTGAATAGTCTAGTTGGTATTCTTCATCACAATCTCAAATTTAGAAATCAATTACGTTTAAAATCTGCAAAGGAGATGGAAACTTATATTGCACAGGAACCATCTTACAACATTATCAATATGAATATTCAAAACGTAAACAATGTTATAGATAGAAGTACAGATCAATCTGGAATGATTAAGCAGAAGATTGGATTCATTCGAGATCTTATCAAAATGCGTACACAGGAAATGTTCGGTGAGAAGTAGGAAAATAAATAAAATGGGAACTAACATTCCTGTAATCAGTCATACAGACGATCCACAGAATGATCCTAATTGGACTTCATTCTATGGTAACATATTGCACCCAGATTTTTCTAACCCTGTCTTCTTTAGACATAATGGTGTGAATATGAATTTTTTCAATTGGTACAATGGCGATACAGTTTATTTGATTGCTAGAGGACCAAGTATTGCAAAGCATTTGGAAAACAAAGAGGTAAGAAAATTACTTCTTCATCCTTCTATAGTTAAGTATGGAATGAATACGAGTCCTGAGATTATAGATAACCATGTAAACCTATGGTCTGGTGTAGATAAGATGAGAAAGTTTTCTTCATCTATTCTAAAGAACCCTAATATCATGAAGTTTATTCCTATGAATAGATATCAAGTTATATCAGATGGGACCAAGGATGGAATGGATTCTGAGAAGGGGATAGCGTATAAAGACGATAAGCATAGATATACATGTCATTGCCCCAATACGGTGGGTGTACAAACATTTTTATTAGAGGAACACCCAAAGAGTCAAATGTCTTTTGGGAATTCTTATTTGGGGTCTACAGCGGTTCTGTATGGATATTACAAGGGTATGAAGAGTGTCTTCTTGTTTACTCTCAAGGTATGCATTCTTTTGGGATTCAAACGCATCATTATGCTTGGTGTTGACTTCAAGATGAGTAACGATACACCATACTATAAAAATACAGCAGCAGACTATCCAAAGTTCCATATTGATCATAACAATAAGTTATATAATACTTTAGGTCCACAGATGAAGGATATTAATAGGTTATTAAAAACAGGTGAGTCTGGATATAGAACAAAAATTTTGACTGCAACTCCAATAGAATCAATGCCTTTCATAGAGTCAATAAATTTAAAAGAAGAATTAGAACGAGAGATAGAAACGAAATCATAAATATACGTACAGAGAAGGAGATCGTAATGGATACACAAAAACAAAAAACACGAAAATGTAGTGAATGCGAAACTGAAATGTCAACCGATACGTTCGGTAGAATATTCTGCCCCAAGTGTCACAAGAATCCATTTCCAAAAGATTTGTACGAAGAATCTTTTTTTGACTTGAAAGAATACAAAAAATAGGTATAATATAATTAGCTCACCCACCATGTGTGGAAAGAGTAACGAAGTCGCTCAGACAGAATTCTAGATATAGTCTGAGCGACTTCATTCTTTATAGTCGGAGGTGTTATAGTCGGAGGTGTTATGTCGATCAAAGCATTACAGGAATACACTAGAGTCGCTAAGTATGCAAAATATTTACCAGAAGAAAAAAGAAGAGAAAGTTGGAATGAGCAAGTTGATCGTGTGTTCCAAATGCATAGAGATTATTACAAATACGTTATACAAGATAACGAAGAGTTTCAAGAAATCATATCCTTCGCTGAGAAGATGCTATTACGTAAACGAATACTTGGTAGTCAACGAGCATTACAATTTGGTGGACCTCCTATCTTAAAAAAGAACGAGCGTTTATATAACTGTTTTCACGAAAAAACAGAATTTATTACAAATTCTGGTGTTAAGAGTTTCTCCAATTTCAAAGATGGTGATTCTCTTGTAGTTCTTACTCATTCTGGAAACTGGAAGAATGCTGTTGTAAAATCTTATGGGACTCAAGAACTTAATAAAATAACAATCAATAGAGGTAATTCTGAAAATATTGTTTACGTAACAGATAATCATACTTGGATTTTATCAGATGAGTCAAGAACAACTTCTTTAAGAGTCGGTGATTCTTTGATGTTTGGTCCAGATATATCTGAATTTGATTATGATAATGCAGATCCGATAGAAAGGTTATATTGGTGTTATGGGTATGTTTATGGCGATGGGACCAAAGTCAAAAACAAAGATGGTGACTATCAATATAGTATGGTTAGGTTGTGTGGGAAAGATGTTAGATTCGCATATAGATTCTCAGAGATGGGATTCGAAGTTTCTACTAACAATTCTTTGAATGGTGATTTCTTTGCATACACTGGTAAGTATCTTAAAAATTCACCAGATCCAGAAAAAGATGACATTAACCTGATCAAATCTTTTGTTCGTGGATATCTTGATGCTGATGGTGAAAAGGATAGATCTTATAAAGATGGAAAAAGTAATGGTGCTTTAAGAGAATTTAAGACCATTCAATCATCAGAAGAAGATCATATTGATTTTATTAGAAAATGTTTCCCAATTGCAGGATATTATATTGTATCTGAAAAAGATCTAACTGGTCAGGAAACAAATTATGGCATTAGAGGCAAAACTATACTGTTTAGAATTATAAACAGATTTGGTAGAACTGCACAAAATTATAGAGTGAGTGGGATAGAAAGATATGGGTTTGATAAAGTATGGTGTCTTGAAGTCGAAGACGATCATTCTTTTGTTTTGCCTTTCGGAGTACCAACTGGAAACTGTTCTGCGACTTATGTAGATAGACCAAGAGTATTTCAAGAAGCAATGTATCTATTGCTTTGTGGTTGTGGTGTTGGTTTTTCTATACAGAAACATCATATTAAAAAATTACCTAATATTGCTGAACCAACAAAGGGGTTTAAGAACTATACCATTCCCGATACGATAGAAGGTTGGGCAGATGCTTGTGGTGTTTTGATGTCTTCATATTTTGATACAGACAAAACTCCATTTCCAGAATATCGTGGACACAAAGTTAGATTTGATTATTCTAAAATCCGTCCGAAAGGATCTCCGTTATCGAGTGGAACAAAAGCACCTGGACCAGATGGATTAAGAGAATCGTTAGTTAAAGTTAACAATCTTTTGAAGAATAGATGTTTAGAGTGTAAGAAATTGAGTCCTATTAATACATACGATATTCTTATGCATATTTCTAATGCTGTATTATCTGGCGGCGTGAGAAGATCAGCAACCATTTGTCTCTTTAGTCATGACGATGAAGAGATGGCATCTGCAAAGACTGGAGATTGGATTGTAAGAGAACCACAAAGAGCAAGGTCTAATAATAGTGTATTACTTATTCGAGGAGAAACAACCAAAGAGTCTTTCAAAGCATTGATGGAAAATGTTAAAGAGTTCGGCGAACCTGGATTTGTATGGGCGGATGATACAGAAGCATTGTTTAATCCTTGCTGTGAGATAGGTATGTATGCTTATGATGAGAATGGTAATAGTGGAACATCGTTTTGCAACCTATGTGAAATCAATATGAAGAAGACTCCAACAGAAGCAGATTTTTACGACTCATGTAAAGCAGCAGCAATTCTTGGAACACTTCAAGCAGGATATACATCTTTTCCATATCTAGGAGAAGTAACCGAAAACATTGTTAGGAGAGAAGCGTTACTTGGTATCTCAATGACTGGAATGATGGACAGTCCTGAAATCGCATTCAATCCTAAGATTCAGAAGCAAGGCGCAAGGATCATCAAAGCAGTCAATGAAAAGGTTGCTAAGATGATTAACATTAATCCAGCAGCAAGATTGACATGTGTTAAACCAAGTGGGTCTTCCAGTTGTATCCTTGGGACGGCATCAGGAATTCATCCACATCATTCTTCTCGCTATCTTAGGAGAGTTCAAGCGAATAAGATTGAAGCACCTGTACTACATTTTATTAAAACCAATCCCATGGCAGTTGAACAAAGCGTTTGGAAAGATGAAGATCTTATCATTAGTTTTGTATGTGAAATTCCTGTGGGTGCTAAAGCAAAGAATAATTTATCAGCAATCGAGATGTTAGAGAATGTTAAACTAACACAGAACAATTGGGTTAAAGCAGGAACAGTTTCTGAACGCTCTGTGCAACCTTGGTCAATCCACAATGTATCCAATACGATCACAGTCAAAGAAGATGAGTGGAAGGAAGTAACAAACTACATCTATAATAATAGAGCATACTTCTCAGGGATCTCTCTACTCCCTGCCAGTGGGGATTTAGACTTCCCACAGGCACCTTTCGTAAGCATTCTTACAGAACGAGAAATCATATGTAAATATGGTGAAGGGTCATTATTTGCTAGTGGTCTAATCGAATATGCTCTTGTAGTGTTTGATAATAATTTATGGAAGGCGTGTGACTTCTTAATGGGTATCAATGGTATTTCGAATAAGACTGATGCGGTGTATGTATTTAAAGATAAATGTGAAATTTTTGCAAATAAATATCTAGATGGTAATGTTCGACAATTAACATATCTCATGAAAGATGTTTATAATCGTAAGCATTTTTTAGATCTACAACGAGAATATAAAGATGTAGATTGGTCAACAATGATTGAAGAGAAAGATAATGTAGATTTTCAATCTGAATCAGCTTGCTCTGGAGGAAGTTGTGATCTTGGCGAACTTGGGGAAACCATGAAAGCGAAATTAAATAAAAATATTCTTTAGAAACTTAAAGGGACTTGACAATCAGTGAGAATGTCGTATAATAGGATAATATAATGAGCGACTCAACACGTATAAAGTTAAACATAGCAGAGAACCTAATAGAGAATAATTCTGTTTTATCAGATACCTATGTGAAAATATATAACAAATCACTAAAGGAAAATTATTGTATCTGGATAAGGATTAAAAGGAAAGGAAAATATCTTATGCTGATGATGTTTAGTATGGATAGTAAGGTCGCACGTTTTGTCGCATGGGTTGGACGTTTTGGAATTAATTCATACAGATCAATAGGTGAATTTTTAGATTACGCTAATGAAAGATATCAACGAAGATGTAAGTAGATACTATAGAAAGGTATCGTATGACAATCACAAAGTATCTTGAATATCATGGAGCAGTTGTTGCCCTACTAATCATATCTATATTCCTTTCAATTGTACTGTGGTGTTATGTGAACCAAACACATATACTAATCATAGAAAAGAATACACTAGCAAAAGAGAGATCAGAACTAATAGAGATGTTCTATAACTATCAGTTTAAACGAAACGTTTTGAGTATACCATTTCCAGCTAAGAAGATCACACCAGAGGTAAAAGAATTATTCGATGTAAAGGAAATGAAGGTTACAGCATATTGTCCTTGTGAAAAATGTTGTGGACAATACTCTGATGGTGTTACGGCAATTGGAAAAGATGCGCTAACAAAAGGAGTAGCAGTTGATCCACGATACATTTCCTACGGAACAACTATAGATATTCCTGGTTATGGTAAAGTTAAAGCAGATGATTGCGGCGGAGCAATCAAGGACGATCATATGGATGTTAGATTTCAATCCCATCAAGAAGCATTAGAATGGGGTGTCCAATATCTAGAGGTTCGAATATATAGGAATTAAAAATGACACTCTACACGTATTGTTGCTATAAATGTGGAATTACTATTGAGCAGATGAAACCTATGGGTACTGCAACAGATACTATCAAGTGTGACAAATGCAAGGGATCTGCTGATAGAGTGTATGGTATTAATATCTCAGTACCAAAACCAACTCATCCTTCCCGTAAAGGAAGAGGTAAAGGATGACCACCATATTTAAAAAAGATTTAGGAATCGCTATTCTATCTACAGATAGACCCAACTGTTTACATCGACTACTTAAATCCATACAAGACCACACACATCTGCGTGGTCTTTATGTTATGGTCATGGATGATTCTTCTGATCCAAACGCTACAAGAAAAGTCTCGGATGAGTTTCCATTCGCTGGATTCATTCATTCAGGAGAACGTATAGGAATAGCAAAGAATACAAATCACGCTATGAAGTCTCTATCTCCATTTCAATTCAAGATGATTCTTAATAATGATGTTGAGATTCTTCGAGAAGGTTGGGAATATTTTTATCCCATGACCATGAAGCAAACGGGAATACATCATTTCTGTTTTCAGCAAGAGGGTTTATGGGGAGCAGCGACCAAGAAGCGACCAGAGATTATTCAAGAGATAGCAAAGCGAAAAATTAAAACCATTAAGAATTTTCCCCAAGGTGCGATCATGGCATACGATCAGAAGGCATTTGAAACTGTAGGTTATTACGATGCAGAGAGATTTAAATCTTATGGGCGCAGTCATTGGTTGTGGTCATTCTCTATTTCGGAATCTGGAATACAACCAGAAGGTATTCATGATGTAATAGGTTCTAATGATTATTTCAAAGTGCATGATGAAGTTTGTACAACTCCACAAAAAGAAAGATTAGAATCCTATCGCCGCAATACTAAAATATTTGAAGAAGAATTACAAAAAATAAAGGAAAATAAAAGAGATATCTATATTCCATACTCATAAATAATATTGAGTGAACAAGAGACAACCATAGAATTTATTCTAAGCGTACCCCTGCAACCGTTGTCTCGGTTCACTCAACAGGGGTGCGTTTTTTTAATGGAGTAAGAGTATGCCTAAGATTCTATTCTTAAGTTACCGATGGAATGATCAGCGTTTGAAGACTCACTCCTCAGACGCGATGATGGCAAACGCCTTCAGCAGAGCAGGGTGGACCATCCACTACCATGACTACAGAGACTATACTAAAAAACATGGACTGAAATCCAATCAATCCAAGATCTTTCGTGAAATTATGAACATTAAACCTGATCTCCTTTTTATTACTAAGGGTGAGAGAGTAGATCCAGATACCATTCGTCTTTGCAAGCGGAATGGATTTAAAGGTAAAGTGATCGGATGGTACAATGATATCCGCAAACAACCTGTGAAATGTGTTACGGAGATCTCAAAAGTCTGTGATTGGTTCTTTCATTGCATAGGTGATTCGTCTCTACAAAAATACTACGATGTTACTCAAACTCCTTGCTCTTTTTTATTTGCTCCATTTGAACCCTTGTTTGTCCTACCGCGAGACTTCGATGAGAGAACCTATAAAGTCACACACTACGGACAGTTATACGATCCACGCAAAGGATTTGATTCTCTCCGTCGAGACATTATCCCCGAGATAAGAGATCTGTTGGATGATTATGGTGCTTGTTTTGATAGGGGATTCATTAGAGGAGTCGAGTATTATGGCGCACTTGGTAACTCTAAAATGTCTATCTCAATCCCTGCCATCGACCAACCATTCTACTTTAGCAACAGACATTCCCATATCATGGGGTCGGGTGCCGTCGCTCTAAGTTATAGATTTAAGAACTGTTTAGATATGTTTGCCGATGGTGTCAATATTATTACATTTAAAAATAATGAAGAATTGCGTAATAAAATATCATACTATCTAAATAATACTGAAGAACTTAAAACTATACAAGTAAACAGTTTAAATTTTGCCAATACTTATTTGACCTCAGATAGAGTCTATGAGGAAATCATTCACACATTACAACATGGAGAGAGTTCATACCCCTTTGGACAAGTTGTGAATCCTGACAGAAGAAAGATATTAGATGCCTAAAGTTCTACACGTATCATTTCTATGGGACGATGAGACTGTTAATCAAAGACACTCTGATTATATTCTCGCAATGGGTTGGGTAAAAGAAGGATGGGATGTTCTATATTTTGATTATAGAATGTCTGCTGAAGAAATTGGCAACGATGCTATGAACAAGTCTCTAATTGAGATAGTTAAGACGCAGAATCCAGATATTCTATTCTTCACTAAGAGCGAAGGAACATCTAGAAGATTCACGAGGAGATACACACATACATCAATACATCCATATATCATTAATCAGATGAGAGATAATGGATATAAGGGAACTATTGTTCATTGGTTCTTAGATCAAAGATTTGATTTCTTTGAAAGTAGTATTAAACTTGGAAAGAATTGCGACTGGTTCTTTTATGTTGCAGCAGGAGAACGACTTAAAGCATATTCGGATATGATGCAAACACCAGCATCGTTTATAGTTGTACCGTATGAAAAATCATTTCTAAATCCACAAGCATTTGGTGATAGATATTTAGATCTTGTTTGGATGGGTGGTGAGCATCGTCCCTCTAAGAATCATTTTGAGAATATTAGATATAATCTTTTGAAAAGACTGGTTGATAGTGATATACTAAAAAGTTATTATGGATGCTTTAGAGAGAGGAGAGTCTTCTGTCCAGAGTATCAACAAATTCTTGGATCTACAAAGATGGGTCTTTCCCTCTATGCATTTGACAGACCAATGTATTTTAGCAACAGACTCTCACACATCATAGGATCTAATACAGCACTAGCATCTTATGATTTTAAAGATAGGAAGAGAATATTTTCTGATGATGATGGTATCTTCTTTAAACAAAGTACCGAACTAAGAGATAGATATAATTACTATATGAAAAATTTAGATGAATTAGAATGGGTTGCGAACAATGGTCATAAAATTGCTGAGAAATACTTCTCATCAACCAGTGTAGTCAAAGAAATTTTACATACATTAAGAACAGGAGAGTCAGCATTACCATTCGGTGAAACGTATAACAAAAAGAAACTGAAGTATGATGTTCCAGTTGCAGGAAAAGGTTTAGGGAATATCTATTACTTAGATAAGTCTGGAAACGTAATATCTATAGATCAATATTCGGAATCTTTTGATAACAACATCTTACTCAATAAAGGATACCAAGAGTTTGATTTTAAAAAACAAAGACTAGAACACTTAAAACAACAAGCAGATAGAAATAATATGAGATTACAACGTAGATCAAGAGAAAAACTAAATAGAAGAAGACGAAGACCTGGAATACAATAGGGGAGAATATGGATAAAATAACTGCATCACTTGCAACAATACCTAATAGAACAGTAGCATTAAAAGAGATGATTGATTCTATACTTCCACAAGTTGATACTCTACAGATCTACTTAAACGGATTTGAAGATAAGCAAATACCAGACTTCCTTTGTAAAGAGAATAAAATTAAGATATATAGAAGTCAAGAAGAAGACTTCTCTGATCGAGGAGATGCAGGAAAATTCTTTAACGTTCAGAACATTAGTGGATATCATATGATATGTGATGATGATATTCATTATCCTGAAGATTACGTTGAATCTATGGTTAAGAAGTGTGATGAACATAACAAAAAGTATATCATAGGTTGTCATGGAGGAGACTTCAATAAATTTCCAGTACTTGATTCTTACAGATGTAGAAAAAACATGTCACACTATAAGAAGACAGCAACTCCTAAAGATTATATTGTTCATTTTCTAGCAACGAATTCTGTTTGTTTTCATGACGATACTATTTCTCTTAATGAAACTGATTTCCAGATTGCAAACATGGGAGACATTTGGTTAGCATTAGCATGTCAAAAGAAACAAGTTGGTATGATTTGTCGCCAAAAAGAAATTGGATGGATTCAAGATTGTAAAAACTATGATCCCTGGGATTCAATCTTCGGACATAGGTATAAGAAAGAGAAGGGTGGGAATGCAGATATCCAGACAAAAACGGTTAACTCCCTTGGTCATGAGTGGAGACACTATGGAAAACTCTAAACCAAAGAAAGTTAAGGGTGTAGATCCTAAGTTCAACTATAAGACTTATTGGGAAGATCGATACAAGAAAGGTCAGAACTCTGGATCTGGTTCCTATGGACAGAACGCAGACTTCAAAGCAGAGATTGTTAATAGAGTTATCGATGAGTACAAATGTAAAGACATGGTAGAGTTTGGGTGTGGGGATGCTAACCAGATGAACTTATTCAAACGCATCCCTTATGTTGGTTATGATATCTCTCCCACTATCATTACACAGAATAGAGCGAAGTATAAGAACATGAAAGATGTTATCTTTCAAGATATAGATATGGGATGCACATTTGATAAGTTTAAAGACATATCAATATGTGTAGATGTTTTATTCCATTTAACTATCGAAGAAGATTGGTTGAAATTAATTGATCATGTATGTAATGCTGCAAAGAAAGTTATAGTTATAACCACTAATACAGAAGAGGTTAAAGAAGAATACTTCCCACATGTTAACTTTAAGAGAAGAATTCTTCCAGTTCTAGATAGTAGGTCTGATGTAATTATTGAAGAAGTGATTACACAACCAACTCACAAAGAGTCTAATACTATCATTCTCAGAAAGGTCTAACATGAAAGAAGTAGGCATACTAGTTGTCGCAGATGGTCTTGGTGATGACATTCGTAATCGATTTAAATCAGCAATTAGATTTTCTAAACCTAGAGTATCATATGATATACATATCATGGGAGGCACTGAACGTAGAGAGAAGGGGGTTCCTTTTAATAAATGTAAACTCCTTAATCAAGGTCTAAAGACTATGTTTGATATTGGATATCAAGTTATCATTCAAGCAGATATAGATCTGATTACACCACCATGTTTAATTAATAAGACATATGAACTTGCAATGCAATGTGAGTGTTGTGTTCATGCATCTATGAGAAGATTATCAACTGCTGAGTATGATAAATATAAAGAGTATAGATTATACCCATTTAAAAAGTGGAAGAAAATTAAACCGATCTACGCTACTGGATGTTGGAATGGTCTAGTAATGTCCAAGTGGGGATTGACTGGTGGGTTTAATGAAGATATGATCGAATGGGGATATGAGGATCGAGACTGGAGAGAACGATCTATGAGAGCAGGAATCAAGTGGAGAGATCTACATAAGTTTCCATTAATGCATATCGATCATTCAAGTAGAACACAAAACGTTTCACTTAGAAATGTCAATGCTGGAAAACTAGCGAAAAAGGAAGCGAGACAGAATTGGCTATAAAACAGGTAGGACTATTTGTTGTTGCTCAAAATATATCCAAAGAATCTATTGATAGATTCCGTGGGTGTTTGGAAGCATCAAATCCAACTGTTAGTTACGACTTACACGTATTACAAACAAACGATCCAGAGCAGAAGAAACAATTCAATAAGAGTAAATTACTCAATAAAGGAATTAAGATCCTTGCTAAAGGTCAATACGAAGTCTTAATACAAACAGATATTGATTTGATTATTCCACCAGAGATAGTCGATCATTCATACGAAGTTGCTAAGAGTGGGCGTTTTTGCTTTCACAACGATATGAGAAAAGTGAATATCGACAATATCTCTGGTTTTCCAAAACTCCCGTCTGAATATGATAAGATCGATTGGACGATATTTAAAAAGATTCCTTTTATATTCGCTTCTGGTTGTTGGAATGCTATGCAATATGAATACTGGTGGGAGACTGGCGGTTGGAATGAGATGATGATTGAGTGGGGAAGAGAGGATGATGACTGGAGAAATAGAACACGTAAGAGAACTACTATCAAATTTCAAGACTCTAAGAAATTTAATCTGATCCATTGGAATCACCAACCAAGAACTAAAGATCTTCGTTGGCGTAATGATAAAATGGCAAAGGTCGCAAATAGCAAAGGGATTAAGTCGTGGCTTTAAATGTTATATTCACAACTTATCTAACAAAGAAATTAGGATTCTCTCAACATGATAGTTCTAATAATAGAAAAGGTGGATCAAAACCAGATGACTTTAAACTAATGAAAAATTGGTATGAGTCTATCATAAAGATCTTAAACAAGAATACTCATGCTGTAATATTTCATAATGAATGTTCTCCTTTGTTTACCAAACAATACGAGACACCATTCTTAAAATTTGAGAAATGGGAGAAACAACATCGCCCATCTTATAATGATGAGAGATTTTATTGCTTCTTGGAGTATCTCACTACTAATTTAAATATCGATAACGCTTTTTGGGTCGATATGTTTGATGTGGTATTCTATGATAACCCATTTCAAATAATAAAGGATGACTATCAGATCTACTGTGGTTCTGAACAGAGATCCAAACCAGGATCATTTAATTGGAAGTGGGTCAATCGTAAAATGCAAAGAGAAGGAAAACTTCCTCCACTAGGTAAAGAAGATACTATTTATAATGCAGGATGTTGTGGAGGACATAGAAGCAAAGTTATCAGTCTTCTAAAGTATATGACAACTATCCTTGATACTAAACCTAAGAAATTCAATTTGAATATGCCAATCTTTAATCATAGTCTACGAGAGTTAAAGCAAACTAGAGGATGGAAAGTTTTCACTGGTTATCCTCTTCACAATGTTTTTGAGTCAAATGTAGTTAAGACAGGAACGTTCATTAAACATAAGTAGGGATAAGATGAAAATAACAAACCTATTACCAAAGCATTACCTAGAACATGGATATTTCGATAAGATGTTTCAATCACTTGATCGTAGTGTATTCCATAATAAACATGTCATAGTTAGTAATAGTAAGAGCGATCTTCCAGAATATGGTTCCAATGTTGTTGTGATTCTAACCGCCTGTGATGAAACCGTATCTCCACCAAAGTATAAAGACAAGGTTCAAGTAGTATTCAAGCATCACTTCGACAAAGACCATATAGGTAATGTCTATCATATCCCATTACCATATCCTACAGGATTCTCAGGGAATGCAAAGATACCTATAGAGAAAAGAAAGTACGATGTATTCTTTGCAGGATGTAGGAGAGGTAGTCGAAAACTGTTTGAGGCAAACGTTCGCAAACTTAAAAATAACAATAAGTTTAATTGCTGTATAAAATTAACCAATAAGTTTATGACAGGATATTCACTAAAAGAATATTCTGATATTATGTCCGATTCTAAAATTGTTTTAAATCCCCGTGGGTGGAAGCGTCCAGAATGTATAAGATTTACTGAGGCGATCCGCTGTGGGTGTGAGATCATATCTGATCCACATCCTGAGTTTGGTCCATTCGAAAGATGCCCTGCTGTTTATATTAAAGACTGGAATGAACTTATACCAAAAGTTGAATCTATTTTAAACGGTGATTTAAAAGCTATCCATGAAAAAATAAAAATAAGTTGGGATATCGATTTTTCTCCACAAGCAGTTGCTAAAAGGATTAATCAGATAGTAAGGAATACAAATGGATAAATGTAGAGTTTATAAGTTCCCTCAAAATCGATGGCATGGTGGATTATGCAATCGAGTCTTTATGTTATGTGAGTTGATATCGCGATATAAAAAAGATAATATTCCGTTCGTTTATAATTCATTCAAAGTATATAATGAACATTTTGAAAATTTTAAAGAAACTATAACATATCCAGTTGGATACGTACCACATGATAAGGTTAAACGATTGCCATCCTGCGAGAAGATCAGAATGAATTTTGGTATGGACCCTGTGGAGTTTAGAACATTATTTAAACCAATCGCATCTATACAGAGTTGTGTTGATGAATTTTATGATAAATATAAACGAGATGGTGAAAACTGGATTGGTGTTCATATGAGAAGAACTGATTTTCAAACTCCAAAGAAGAGGAAACTGTTTTTTAAAGAAGATATATATTTGGACGCTGCAAAACATATCAAGAAGAAGTATCTTAACAATAACGGAAGATTTATTGTATTCAGTGATGATAGAAGAATCAAAGAAATATTTCCAAAAGATACTGTTTATGTTGTTCCAGAAGCATATAGAAAGATTCAAACAACTCTAGCAAGAACAGATGATCTTGTAGATCTTTTTAAGATGGCATTGTGTGATACTATACTTTCATCTAACTCTACGTTCTCTAGATTCGCTGCAACTTATAATAATATTGACAGATACCAAATAAAACGAATAGTTGATACAAAGAAAAGAATTCAACTTTTTAAGAATAGAGTATACGTGGAAGACATAAAAGTTTGGGGGCTAAATGAAAATTCAAAAGTATAATTCCTATGATGAATATAAATCTATTCAGAAGGAAACATATAAGAATAAGTTATTGAAATCTCCTAATAGATCATTTGCAACAAACAAAGAATTGAATATAATTGTAAATGCATTAAAAGAGAAATCAGATCTATCTTTTGGAATCTGTCAAGGAGTAAGATCTGGATTTGAAGTTGAGTACCTACGAAATTATTTAGATATAGAAGTTGTAGGTACTGAGATTGGAGACATACCTCCAGAACAAAAGAATGTTATTCAGATGGACTTTCATGATTATAATGCAGAATGGGATAGTAAAGCAGATTTCATTTATACTAATTCTCTAGACCATTCTTATGACCCAATCAAAGCACTTACTGTATGGTCTAGATACTTAAAACCAAATGGTTACTTCTTTATCACATGGACAATGAGCCATAGTGAAAAGAATATGAACAATGAGTATGGAGATATCTTTGGAGCATCCCTTAAAGAATACATAACTCTGTTAGAGAAATTTGGAACAGTGGTTAGAAAAACAAAGTTTAAACGTTTAAAATTTAAAAATTGCTTTGTGATTCAAGTATCTGATATCAAGGGTTAAGATATGGGAATTAGTATCGCCAACTTTCATATGTTTGAATTAGCAATTCAACATCTCAAAAAAGATAAGATTAATTGGTCTAAAGTTAATATGTGCGAATTAGGGAATCAGAAACTAAACGTAAGAGGAAACAAAAAACTAGAAGCATTTAGAACAGGAAAGGAATACTTTACATCTATCGGTTGCAATCATACTAGTTTTGATCTTAATGGAATAGATGGTTCGGTTATATTAGATTTATCAAAACCAATACAGACAAGATGGAAGAATAAATTTAATATGATTAGTAATTGCGGAACAACAGAACATGTAGATAATCAATGTGTAGTCTTTGAGAATATTCATAATTTATGTCAACTTGGGGGATTAATGATTCATTCAATTCCAATAAGTAGACAGTGGAGAGGACATTGCCCATATCATTACGAAAGCGGATTTCCATATGAACTTGCAAAGTTAATGAACTATACTGTGATTTATTATAAAGAAGAGTGTAAGAGAAAACAAGATAAGAAAACAAAGACTCTTCTTAACTTTATTCTTAAGAAAAACGATAACAGTGTGCAAAAAATACATGATATGATTCCTGGAATTAAATTCTCTAAAAGATATAAACTTAACATAAATAATCTAGTAAAGGTTAAAAATGAAAAATAATATATTAGTCTTTATACCATACTATGTAAACATAGAAGATGAATACTCTAGATTATATTTTGAATCATTTTTTAAGATCCATGTTGAATTACATAAATTATTTTTTGACTCACTTGATAATTTCATTGTATACTCAAATTATGAGTTTAAATATAAGGATGTATCAACAACACTAGTTAATCTTGGATACTCGGAAAATCTATATTTTAATAAATTTCTATACATAGAACAGTTCCTTAAAACAATATCTGATGACGATATAGTATGGTTAAGGGATTTAGATCTAATTCAAGTCAACAGTTTACACGAAGATGATTTAACTTTTAATAATGATATTTATACAATCATGACAGAAAGAGAAATCATTGGTGACTCTTCTATGTTTTTAAGGAAGTCATCGCTGGATCTTTTTTCTTCGTTCATTGAATACTTTATGTTTAGAGAACAATCTCGCGAGGGTCAACGAAGATCTGGAAAAAATTGCGCTATAGTTTTTAATAAATTCATTAAGCGTGAAAATCATTTAGATCAATTTGATTTTTCAATGGGGTGGGAGTATAATCTTAAACCAAGTTCACTAACAAGTAAAATAGAAAGATATAGAAAGTGTCAATCTTCTACAATCAAAGCGGTTCATTTGCATAATATCGAACTAGCATTTAGTGTTTTTGTTAAAAATAAGAATGAGAATATAGATATACTATCTCCAGAGATCCTGGATCTTCTACAAATTTACTTATGGAGTCTTATGAATGAAAGTAATCTTAGTTAACCCAAAACCTATAGATTTTACGCCACTAAGTCATTGGCAAGATGGTGAAATTATAATCCCAAGAACTGTTCACTTATCAGCAAATAACATAACTCAAATAATCAAAAACAATATAAAATAATTTGATCAGGAGAAGTACCATGGCAATGGTTTCAACGAGTCATAAATTTATATACATCTCTGGCGGAAGAAATGCTACTGGAGCAATTAAAGGTGCTCTAATAAAAAATATTCCTAATCTTAAACAATTTGAACCAGCAAAGAAGAACAAGAATCTTTGGAACAAGTTCAATAAACATATGCCAGCGAGACATATTAAGAATCATATCAGTCCAGAAATTTGGGATCAGTCATTTAAGTTTACATTTGTTCGCAATACATATTCATGGGTTATCTCTTCCTATTTCTTTTGGGTTAAAATAGGTAGATATAAAATGCCACAGAATAAGATTATGAATATGGATTGCTTTGAAAGAACAGTTAAGTATTATAAGACAATATTAGGTAGAAGATATGATGAGTGTTCTGATATAAGATCTCAGCATTCATTTATAAGTGATAGTGATCAAACCCCAATAGTAGATTTCATCGGTAGGTTTGAATTCCTTCAAAAGGATTTTAATAAAATATGTAAAAAGATTGGAGTTCCTCCAATAACACTTGCCGTTAGAAACTCTTCTGCTGCATCTTTAGGTAAAGAACATTCTGTTGGAATCCCATGGCAAGAACATTATAGACAGAATCCAGAAGCAAAAGAGTTGGTATATAAAAACTGGAAGAGAGATATAGATGCATTCAATTTTAAACTGGAGAAGTAATGAGAAAAATATTTCTAGACATAGGTACACATAACGGACAAACATTAGTTAAAGCGATGAAAGAATTCACATCTTTTGATTGGTTCGTTGGCGTTGAACCAGTCAAGGGTCTTTATGATCAAGCAATGAAACGAGTTGAAAATCAGAAATCTAATAAGACGGTTACTATTTTTAACTATGCTCTAGATAAAATGCAGGTTCCTGAAAAGGTTATTACATTTTATGAAGATATGGGCGCAGGAAATAACAAGTTCGGATCATCTATTCTATCTGATAAACGAATGAGTAAGAATAAAAAGATAGAAGTAAGATGTGTAAATGTAGTCGATTTCTTTAAGAATCATTTTAAGGATGATGATCATATCGTAATGAAGATTGATATTGAGGGTAAAGAGTATGATGTATTTGATGCGCTCATTAGTAACAATATGATGACACCAGTCAAGACGTTATTTGTAGAATGGCACTGGAAGAAGGTTGAGTCTATTACAAAGGAGAAGCATAAGGATATAGTTAAGCGTTTAAGAAAACTTGGATATCCTATGACGGGTGAAAGTCGAAAGGACGAATACTACAATGGAAAAGCGTAAAGTTGTATTCTTAAAAAATCCTAAGACCGCATCATCCTCGATAGAGGATGCCTTAAGTAGAATGAAAAAATCAAAGATACTAGTAGGAGTTGGAATACATGGTCATGATTCAGCATCAGTTGTACGATCTCGCTCAACTAAAAGTTATGATAATTCATTCGTATTAGTATCAGCAAGAAACCCTTATTCTCGTCTACTAAGTGCATATCAATACTTAGTTGAGAATAAACAGGATAAACCAATACATCAATGGGTATTCCAGTGTAAAACTTTCAAAGAGTTCTGTCTAAAGATACCAGACAAGATTAATTTTTTGAATGGTAAATGTAGATTCTATCATAGACAGACAAATTGGATAAGTTTAAATGGTACTAAGTCTTATGATTTTCTAATACGATATGAATCTCTCCAATCTGATTGGGATAAATTCACACGGAACTTTACCAACGAAGCAATTAAACTTTCAACTATACGAAAAAGTACACATGAAAAATGGAAATCAATTTATGATAAAGATATGAGAGATATTGTATATCGTATATATGAAAATGATTTTGATCTTCTAAAATACAGTAAAGAAATTAAATAGTGAAATCTAATAAAATAAAGAAATATACAAACGTATTAGTTGTAGGTCCAGAAGGTTCTGGAACTAAAATGTTAACACATCTAGTTAATGATCTATTGAAACATATATGTTATAGAAGGATAAATGCAGGAAGAAAACAAACTAAAAAACTAGATCAACTCAATATCAATACAGTATATCATATCTCTATCCCTCACCTACGACCTCGTGTTTGGATTAAACCATTTAATAAACCCCATACGTTAGTCTTGGGTATGTATAGAAATAAATTAGATGCTGTTTATTCAGCGTGGAAAAGATTCAGAAGACCAAATGATAAACGTAATTGTAAATCATCAGTCCAATTATATATGAATCATTATGATAAAGCATTAAACATTATGTATTCTGTTTGTGATCATGTTATATCATATGAAGACTTTGCTATAATGAAATCACCTAAAGAATATTTATGCAAATATCTTGGAATAGATAAGTCACACTCTCGTAAAATAAAATTTACTGCTGAGAATCGAAATGGGAAATACTTAGATGATCCAATATTTATTAGTCAGTTACCAAAATAATTTTGAATTATTAAATCACACCAAATAAAGACTTATAATTATTTAAATAGATTCCAATAAACCTCTTGACATTGAGAGGTTTTATTGTATAATAATACTATCTATACACATGGGAGAACATTATGGAATTTCAAAAGTATTCAAGTATCGAGAACACATATCGAGAAAAGAACCTCTTTGAAATACAAACAAGAGGTCTTGATCAAGGCGAGTGGGTTGTCAGTGAGAAGGTACATGGAAGCAACTTTTCACTATGGTTAGATAAGGCTGGTTTGCGATGTGCAAGAAGATCTGGATTCATAGCATTGGGTGACAAGTTCTTCAATTGGGAAAACATAATTTCTGCATATGATACACATATCAGTCTTCTATATCAAATCTGCAACAGTTTTCTCGACAATCTAGTTGAAGATGGTAATATTAAAATGAAGAATGATAATGTTGAAGTTGTATTATTTGGTGAAATATTCGGTGGACTATATGATCATAAAGAAGTAGAAAGATACCAAGGAGCAATGAAAGTACAAAAGGGAGTTCAGTATTGCCCTTGGAATGATTTCTATGCCTTTGATCTAAAAATCAATGGTTCGTTTATGAATTACGATATCTTTTCTCAAACAATGGAGAGACTAGGATTCCACTATGCTAAAGCATTATTCCGTGGAAGTCTTAAAGAGTGCCTGAAGTATCCTAACGATAATCCTACAATACTACCAAAGAAGTTTGGTTTGCCAGAGATTCCAGATAACATCTCAGAGGGTGTTGTAATTAAACCAGTAATGAATAAGTTCCTCCCTTCTGGGTCTAGGGTTATCCTAAAGAATAAGAATGCTAGGTTCAAGGAAAATGAATCAACCAAGGTTAAGACTTCTAACATTAAGTATATTCTTACAGAGAAAGAAGCAGATATAATCTCAATTGCCACACAATATACCACAGAGAATAGATTGAGAAATGTTATATCTCATATCGGAGAAATTACTCAGAATATGTTTGGTAAATTGCTTGGAGCATTCTGTAAAGATATTATAGAAGATATGGATAAAGATAACATTGATCTTTTCATGGACATAGAAAAGGATCGCATGAAGATTATCAACAAAGCAATTAATAAAAATGTTCAGGAGTTTATGAGAGAAAGATTTCTTAATATTATAGACGGTGTATTCTAAGGAGAAAATGTGACAGACGATAATGTTGTAAAGAAAATTAAAGAAGCAGCAGATGAACTTGGAATTCAATTGGCAGATACAGATGAGGAATCTGAAGCAGTTGATTCAAATCAAGAACTTGATGTAATTACATTACCAAAGGAATCAGATATCCAGAAGGTAGATCGAATGAGATATCAATACTATGGTTTCCTACGTAAGAGCAATAAACCAACAAAGGGTGCTAATAGAATCATTAAGTTCCCACCTATCAAAGATGAAGAAGATATCAATGAGTATTTTAATAGATGCCATGATACGGTTGGAGCAAGACCAGCACCGATTGGTCCTATGAAAAAACAACCTGTTAATTCTACTTGTATCTGCAAGTCAAAGAAGAAGTTTAAAAAATGCTGCGGAAGGGGATTGTAATGAAGTTTTGGACAGACACAGAATATAAAGACGAACGTGGTGCTATTGTTATCAAAAGAGTAACACAATCAGTCACACCAGTGGATCAAGATGGGTCCGTTCAGTTCTTTGGAAAAGGTATGGTCATAATCAATTCTCCTATGGGTGATGTTCCAAAGGAGTTTGAAGTTGAACTAGAAGCAGACACCATTGAAGATGCATTCACAGTATTTGAAAATCAGATGAATGAGAAGGCACAAGATGCTGCAAACGAAGCATCACAAGAAGTTATTGATGAAATGAAGCAAAGAATGCAAGATAAGTCTTCAAGTATTATAACACCAGAACAAATCAGGAAGGTTGGATTCGATCCTAACATTCGATAAGGATAAGAAATGTCTGACATTATAATGGATCGTAAATTTGTTTGCACTGAGGGATCTACTGCAAACCATAACAAGTTCTGGCATATTCAAGTATATTCTGATGGCAGACTTGATACTCAGTACGGAAGGGTTGGAGATCCAGGTGCGACAACAAGAAAAGACTTTGGTAATGAAGCACGAGCATTAAAAGAAGCAGACAAACTTATCCATAAGAAATCACGGGGAAAGAAAAATAAGACTGGTACTGGTAGAGATTCTTGTTACAAGGAAGTTGAGATCGTCGGTACAATTGGTTCTGATGTTCGTAATGCAGCAAGTGTAGGTAGGGAAACGTTCAAGAAGATTGCAGACAATGATCCTGTAGTAGAATCACTAATAGAATACCTAGATAAACAAAACATACATAACATCACTAATAATACAGATATATCATACGATTCTACTACAGGTCTTTTCTCAACTCCTCTTGGTGTCGTTGGACAAAACAATATCAATAATGCTAGAGATATACTTGCGGAAATAAAACCATTGGTTGGAAATGATTCTCCAGAGGCAGACAGATTAGCAGAGAAATTTATGATGCTAATTCCACAGAATATTGGAAGAAGAAGACCAACTCTATCTACTATTTGCCACGACCTGTCGAAATTCGACAGTCTCAACTCTATTTTGGATTCACTACAGGCAAGTCTAGACATGGTGAATACTCCCAAAGATACAGATGATTCAAAGGAATTCGACTTCGGGGTTACTGTAAAACAGATGCTTAAGTTGAAAGAAATAGAAAGAATCAAAAAATTATATAATAAGACTAGACAATCCAAACATATGTGTTATAATCTAGATGTGGATAAGGTTTGGTCCGTTGTTCATACTGGAATGAATGAAGCATATATGACAAAGGAACATCTTGGAAATATCATGGAATTGTGGCATGGTACAAGAGTCGCTAATGTTCTGTCAATCCTTTCTAAAGGAATGGACATTCCTCCCTCTTCTGCTAGTCATTGTACTGCAAGAATGTTTGGTAATGGTGTTTACTTCTCCGACCAATCAACTAAGAGTTTAAATTATGCTCATGGTTATTGGGATGGAAAGGGTAAGGATAATCATTGCTTCATGTTCTTATTTGATGTTATCATGGGTAAATCATATAAACCAGATCGTTGGGGTCGTTCAGGACTTCCAAAAAGTGGATACGATTCTACTTTTGCAGAAGCAGGAAGTTCTGTAATTAATAACGAGATGATTGTTTATAATGTTGCACAATGTAGACCAAAGTATCTAGTGGAGTTCAAAGGATGATTTTTAAAATCTTATCGAGAAATTCAGATCTAAATAAGAATCATAATGATTTTAGAGATTATCTTCTTCAATACAACCTAAATTTAAAGAAAAAGCAACCATTTGATTGGAAAAAGGAGAATGTTATGGACAAGACTAGTGTTGATGCGAATGTACTAAAAGCAATTGTTAAGAAAGAGATGGCACTGAAGATGGCGAACGGGTATTCGTTTACCTGTTACGATATTACAGAAACATTGCGTGAGTGGATGACTCGCCCAATTCTTCACTCAGAGGTTAGAGTAGCAGTAAATGCTGTTCATTTAGAAGAACAAATTTTTTTTGAGAATGCAGATTATAATCGTTCAACATCTCGATTTTCTAATGGAGGAGAAGTAGAAGTTTTCCATTATTCTTCTGATGACCCCCAAGAATACATCGACAATATTGAATCTCAAGCAAAAAAAGAAGCGACGAGAGACTGTAGTTCAGAAGATCAGAAGTGTACATGTGTTGATAACGAAGAAAAGACTCGTAAACTTGAAGAAAAGATTCTTTATCTAGAGAGATCATTGCGTGAACTCAGTGATGATATCTCTGATATTCTCACTGATATTCTCACTGTCTAAGGAGTAATGATGAAGAATACATTTCCAACACTTTATAAAAAGTCTTCTAAGGGAGCATTGCAGATTTGGAATGTTCTGGTAGAGGATGATGAAATCGTTGTGACACATGGTTTGCAGGATGGCAAGAAGCAAACAGATCGAAAACTGATCAAAGAGGGGAAGAACACAGGAAAGGAAAACGAGACTACTGTACATGAACAAGCACTCTTTGAAGCAGAAAGTAAGTGGAAGAAGCAATTGGATAAGGGATACGTTACAGTCTTAGAAGATGTTAATAATATTGTGTATCTTCCTATGCTTGCTCAAACCTTCAGTAAGATCGATGATAAGACTGGTAAGGAGAGGGGACGAAAGAAGTATATAAAATATCCCTGTATTGCTCAACGTAAATTCGATGGGGTCCGTTGCTTCGCTTCTGTTAATAAGAATGGTGATGCGGTCCTAGAGTCCCGTAAGGGCAAGCAATTTCCACATATGGATCATCTCTGTGAACAGATCAAGGCAATCTGTACAGGTCGCAATCTTATTGTAGATGGTGAACTATACTCTGATGAGATTTCCTTCCAGCGGTTGGTTGGTCTTGTTAAGCGTAAGACTCTCAGTGACGGTGATATTGAAGAGATGACAAAGATCAAGATCCGTGTTTATGATTGTGTCCCTCGTGGAGATTTGTCTGCTAGTTTTCAGAAGAGGTATCAATACATTTCTTCTTTGATTGTTCCGTTGAACCTCTCCAATGTTGTCATGGTAGAGAATTTCGATGTTGCTTCAGAGAAAGAGATTCAATCTCTCCATGATCAATTTGTACAAGAAGGATTTGAAGGAATCATTCTAAGAAACTTGAATGGTCCATACGCACTAAACAAGCGTAGCAATGATCTACAAAAACATAAATCATTTCAGGATTCTGAATTCAAAGTCGTTGGGTATGAAAGTGGAGAAGGTCGAGCAGAAGGTACTATTATCTTCCGATGCAAAACTAAATCAGGCAATGAATTTAAAGTAAGACCACGAGGAACAGATGAGCAGAGACGAGATTGGTTTGATAATGGAGATAATTATATTGGACAGAATCTAACTGTCAGATATTTTGAACTTACAGAGGATGCAAAGGTGCCTCGCTTTCCTGTAGGTATTTGCTTCCGATCATATGAATAGAATTATATACTAATATAAAGGAGAATTAGATGCCTAAGATAACATTAGAAGAATGGAAGCAACGTAAGAATACTCTACCCAAAGAAGAAGTAAAAGAACCAGATCCTGTTGCTATCTCTCAGAGTATACACATATTCACACCAGTAAAACCATTAGATCATATAGAAATAAAAACTAAGATACTCGATGACCTATCGACTCGTGCTCCTGATCAAACTCTTAAAATAGAAGAGAAGGAAGAAGTCGAGAAAGAAGATATTTCTCTCGAAGAGTTCCGACAAACAAAAAGAAATAATCTAGAAACAAGTTTTATTTCTTGTCGATCAGAAGAGAAGAACAATTCAGATCACACAAGACTGAGACATAACCGCCATCGTAATGAAGGTTTTAAGATTGGTTATTACAATCAGACTCCTCCCATTCTCTTTACACGAGATGGGCATAATGTATTCATGGGTGATATGTATCGTGGTGCATGTGCTTTTCTTATATTGGGTGGTCCATCTATGAATCAAATAGATCTGAGTATTCTTAAACAACCTGGAATACTCACAATGGGTATTAACAATTCTGTCAGATCATTCCGACCAAACCTATGGTTGAGTGTAGATAATCCTCAAAGTTTTATTATGTCCACCTGGATTGATCCTACGATCACTAAATTTGTTCCATACGCTCATGCTGATAAAAGATTGTTTGATAACAATACTTGGGAGATGAGTAATATTCATGTTGGAGATTGTCCAAATGTTTTCTATTACAGACGTAACGAACACTTCCAAGCAAACCAATTCCTATTAGAAGATACAATGAATTGGGGAAATCATTCTAATCTTTGTGTATGTGGCTATTGGAGGCCAGATCAAAAGAAGACAAAACAGAAAGTAGATATCTGTCCACGGTGTAACGAAAAGGCATTCGGATCTCGCAGCGTCTTCCTCCCTGCTATGAGAATGCTTTATTTCCTTGGGGTGAGAACGATCTTTCTAGTTGGTTGTGATTTTAAAATGGAGGTAGGTAAATCCAATTATGCATTCGCACAAGATCGAGCAGGAGGATCTGTTAGTGGAAACAATAGTTCTTACACAATGTTAAAGGGAAGATTCGAAGAACTCAAATCTATTTTTGAAAAACTTGGTCTATCTGTTTTCAATTGTAATCCTGAGTCAGCACTAGAGACTTTCCCAAAGGTTTCATTTGAAGATGCAGTTGCTTCATCCATCGAAGGGTTCCCAGATGTTTTGAACGAGCGAACCGAAGGACTTTACGAAAGGAAGAAGACTTGATGACCAAGGGTGTTATATATTATAACTCAGGAGATTCATGTCTAATAAGACTGATAGTGTCTCTTTATTCTCTTCGAAGAGTATATGATGGGAATATAGTTATCTTTTATCCAATGCGAGATGTTGGAGATCATAATTTTTCAATTGGGATCTGTAAGAAACTTGGAGAAATATTCAACTGCGATGTTCAAAGGATAAAAAATCTAGCACCTGAAGGAAAGAACAGAGTATTCCTAGAGCGAACAAAGTACCACACTGTCACACCATTTGATATATCAATGTCTATCGATTCTGATACAGTTGTTATGAGTCCAAAGATTGTAGACTTCTTAGACTTCGCAGAGGATTATGAATATGTGGTTGCAAGTTTTGCAGATTGGGGAACAAGTTCAGGAATGGTATCTAAGAGGATAAAGTTTTGGGAAGAGCATTATCCAGAACTAATCGAAGATGCATTAAGTTTTGGTCCTGCAATCAACTGTGGATGCTTTGCATTCAGAAAAGATGCAGAGATCATGGGCGAGTGGTATAATAAAGCAATCAAAGGTAGGGATTCTTTTATATGTGATGAAACATGTATGCAGATTCTTCTTCCACAATATCCACATAAGATTCTTGGATCACAATACAACACATCTTGTAAGCACGATATAAATATTAACCTACCTGGATATCCTGTCATGGTACACTTCCATGGTAAAAAGCATTGTAGAATGCATAATAGTGGATTACCAATGAACAATGCAGACATATGGATGTATTTCTTTTATCAATGTATCACCAATGGAATATTTGCAGATCTAGAAATGGATGTATTAGAAAAGCATTATGGAGATAAGATCTTTACTCAACACTTAGATCAGATTAAAACCTTCTTAGATATAGGAACACTATGAACTTTTCTATTGTAACAGCAGTAACACCAGACTATAAACAAAAACTTGAGTGGTGTCTTCCAACATGGACTATGAAACCACAGTTCAGAGATTGTAAACTATATGTGTTTCATCATGGGTTTAAAGATGCAGATAAAGAATTGAATTGGATTTTAGACTACTTCTCTAATGTGGAGTTGATTGATTGGAACATGGAATCATATGATAACATTCGAGAACTAATGTTATCTGCTTTTGTTTTAGGAACCGCAGAGTTTGTACAAGAGGATCATTTCTGCAAGTTAGATGCAGATACATATTTTGTTAATGATCAAGATGTTTTTGAACCAGAACACTTTAAGTTAGATCTGTATTCCCACTCATGGGGATATACAAAACCAGCATGGTGGTTAGATAAAATGGAATCGTTTGTATCTGTATCACATAAGGAGTGGAACGGGGATACATCTAATATAAACCGATTTAATCATAAGCGTATACAATCTGTATGTTGTTTACATAAAACTGAATTCGTTAGAATTGCTGCTAATCTTTCTAATGCAATCGATAGTAGACTTCCTATACCAAGTCATGATACTTATCTTTGGTATCTCGCGGATTACATGGATGATAGATCTTGGGGATCATCTAAACTCTATCGTAATGGTGTAGAGCATTCTTCTCGATTCAAATCTATTAGAGAAAGTATTTGCTCAAAAGTAAATATTTGGAATAGAAAACTAAACACAGAACTGATGAGTCATATTCAGATTCATGTGACTGATGCATGTAACATCGGATGTAATAATTGCGACCGTTGTTGTGGTATTGCTAAGACAACTGATCGTATGTCTGTAGAACAGATAGAAAAATTTGTGATTGGTTCTGAAGATAGAGAATATAAACGAATTGATATCATTGGTGGCGAACCGCTATTACATCCAGAACTTAATGAGATAATCTATATCTTAGAGTACTACAAAAAATATCATCCACAATGTAAGTTTAGACTAACAACCAATGGAACAATCAATAAAGAAGGTATCAACGATCTACCAGAATGGATAAGTGTTAGGAACAGTTTTAAATCATCTGATAAAAAAGAGTATGACTTTGAATCATTTAATATCGCGCCAGTTGATCTAGGGTTCTCTGGAACAAATGCTCTGTCATGTAGTATCCCATGGAGATGTGGTCCTGCATTATCCAAGTATGGATTCTTCTTCTGTGGAGCAGGATATGGCGTTGCTAGAACATTTGGATTAGATATTGGTATATTGGATATGAAAGATTATACTCCTGAGAATCTTTATAATCAGAGAAGAATCCTATGTCAATACTGTGGTCACTCAAGAAGTATAGTAAAACTTAAAGGTGATATGAAGATAAGTAAAACATGGGAATCTATTCTAGATAGATATAAAAATCATAAACCTTATCTCACTGAATATAAATAATGAATATA
>Ga0114918_10000342_pt1 | contig 40204 bp, 38 predicted proteins | sample LantaG_FD_87015 | JGI IMG/M metagenome (GOLD analysis project Ga0114918, IMG submission 87015) | Deep subsurface microbial communities from Baltic Sea to uncover new lineages of life (NeLLi) - Landsort_02402 metaG | ecosystem: Environmental > Aquatic > Marine > Oceanic > Sediment | place...
CTTCTTCTTCTTCTTCTTCTTCTTCTTCTTCTTCTTCTTCTTCTTCTTCTTCTTCTTCTTCTTCTTCTTCTTCTTCTTCTTCTTCTTCTTCTTCTTCTTCTTCTTCTTCTTCTTCTCTCGCCTTTCTGGATCCGAACGCGTCTGCTGCTCTGGCTCTGGCGGCAAAGGGCGTCTGCGGGGAGGTCGACGGTAAGAGAGAGAGGGAGAGAGAAAAGAGAGAAAGAGAAGTAAGGAAGAGAAAAAAACTCCTGTCTTTTCTTTTGCCTCACCTCTTCCTCTTCTTCCTTCCTTTTTCCTTTTTTCCTCGACCTCAGCTCTGACAGACACCTTCTCCTGCCCCGGCGGCTTTGTCTTCTCGTCGTCCGCGGTGTCAGATCTAACAGGCGAAGCGAAGCGATGTGACAGTAAGAACCTCGTTTGCCCCGGAGCAGCAGCAGCAGCGGCAGCAGCGGCAGCAGCGGCAGCAGCGGCAGCAGCAAGAAGAGCGGGAGCGGCGAGAGCTGCCGGCTCGAGCCTTGCCTCTTCCTCTCTCTGGGCCTCTGGAGCGGCGGGGGCGATAGCGGGCGCCGTCGCGGGAGCCTTCTTGGGGGTCTTTGCCGCCCGGATTATCGTCTCGAAAGGGGGCAGCGCAGGAGGAGAGAGGAGGACGACGAGGAAGGCGACGGCGGCGGGAGCTGGGGTTGCCGCTGCCACAGCCGCCGCGAACGACGAAAACGCCGAAAACGAACAAGAAAACCAAAACCAAAACCAAAGCCAGAGCCACTCCCACCACCACCACCACCACCACCACCGCCACGGCAGGCACGCGCACCACCACCGTCATCACAGGGCTCCCGACTCTGCGCTGGAGCGGTTCATGCGAGACCACTTTCAGCAGCAGCAGGGAGAAGGAGAAGAAGAGCTCGAAGCCGAAGGAGCCCCTTCTGCTGCCGCCGCCGTCGCCGGCGCGGGCCCTTGTTCTTCCTCGTCTCCGCTCAACTTCGTCGACAACAAGACCAACGAAGAAGAAGCCTCGGCCTTTGAGGCCAGCGGTACCGAGTCCGCGGCCTCGGACGCTCCCCTGACGGCGGCGAGGAGGGGCCCTCAGCCGCCGCGGAGGGGGGAGATAGCCTTGGTGGAGCTCGGACGACGACGGCAGCAGCAGAATTCTCTCGCTTCTCTTCCTTATGCTTCAGCAACGACGACGACGACGACGACGACGACGGCGACGGCGCCTCTGCCCCTGCACCCGCGCCGCCCCGGGAGCAGCAGGCTCTCCCTGTCCCCCTCTCCGTCGTCGTCTCCCTCTCCCTCTCCCTCGCCGACAGCGCGCTTGCTGCTCTCGGCTTCCTCTCCTCCTCCTCTTCCTCTTCCTCTCCCTTCTGCTGCTCCTTCTTTCACGCCGCTCCGGGCGAGCTCTCCTCTGGCCCTTTCCTCCTCCCTACCAATCGCGATCCCGGCGCCCCTGCCGCCGCCCTCGCCGCCGTCGCCGTCTCCCTCTCCCTCTTCCTCCTCTTGCTGCTCCTCGCCCCCCTCTTGCTCCTCTTCGCCGCGAAGCAGAGCGTCGCTGACTCCCCCCTCGCCGTCCCCCTTGCTGCTCCTGGCTTCTTCCGCTTCCGCCTCCGCCTCCGCTGCAGCAGTCGAGGCTTCGGACGACAGGAGGAGCAGGAGAAGGAACGGCGTGAACCAGAGCCACCACCACCGGAGGCTGCTGCGGTCGTTCGGGAGGCAGCAGCGAGGGGGAGGGGGAAGCGGAAGCGGGGGAGCCGGAGGAGCAGGAGCAACAACATCGACAACAACGGCAGCTGCTCCGCCTGCTCCGTGAGATCTTCTTTTTCTTCCCTCTCTCTCTTTCTCTTTCTTGTGCAATCGAAAGAAAAACACCCAACGTGGGGAGGAGTTACAAAGTTGATAAGGAGCAAAGCGCGTTTCTCTCTCTTCTCTCTTTTTGATCGAGAAGAAAAAAACCAAACCCTAAAAAAAAAAACGAAAAAAAAAACACCCAACTTTTTTTCTTTCTCTTCTCTTCTCTTTCTACTTTCTCTCTTCTCTCTCTCTTCCCCTTAAACCAAGTCGGGCTGCTTGATCGCCGTCTTCAGCCTGTTCCACTGCCTGCCCTGCGGGTCAACCACGCGCGGGGCCTGGATGATTACGGGGATCGGCAGGTAGACGTAATGCGTATTCACCAACCCCACCGTGAAGTCGGTGTACCCGGCGAAGGCGCCGTGGACGGCCCCCTGTCCCAGGATCTTGCAGTAGATGCGGTCGGCGGAGTTGGTGGGGATGGCGCGGATCATGTAGGTCGGGTCTAGGGTGGATTGAAGGAGATGGAGGGGAGGGAGAAGAAATGAAGGGTGAGAGTTGCTAGCTGTCTCGTCGTCGGCAGTCGAGGTTGAGCGCTGCAAACTAGGGTTTGCTCTCGCAAGCGCGTGCGCCGCTTCTCTCTCATGAAAAAAATAACTCTTCCTTCTCCTCTCTTCTCTTCTCTTTCTCTCCTCTACTACCCACCGATGTACTTGCAGTCGCAACCCGGTACCCCTTGCTTGAACGCAGACTTCAGGAAGGCGCCGACGTCCTCCAGGATGGGGTTGCCGCTCGCGTCGGTGCCTGCCCCGTGGGAAGGGGCGCCGTTGCCGTTGCCGTTCCCACCTCCGATCGCCTTTTGGGCCAGGTCCTGCCCTGCCCCCTCGGCCACGCAGACCACGCAGTCCCCCTGCCTGTCCAGCACGGCCTCCACGGCAGCGCACAGCTTCGGGATCGTGAAGGGGACCTCGGGGATCAGGCAGATGTCGACGACGCCCGAGGCCATCGAGGCCTGCATCGCGATGTAGCTGTTTTGGGTGTTTTGAAACGTTTTTTTTTGGGTGATTTAAAGAGAGAAAGAAGGAAAGAGATGAGAATACAGAGAGAAAAAGGAGGCGGAGAGGCGTCGAAGGGCAAGAACCCAAGCAAACGGACACGGAGAAGAAGAAGAAAAAAGATAAAAAAGATAAAAAACTTTTAAAAAACTCATCCCGACTGCCTCCCCATCAGCCGGACGAGCCCGACCCCGCGGTGCGCGCTCGACGCCTCCACCTTGGCCGCCAGCAGCGACCTCTGCGCCTCCTCGACGGCCGTGTCGAACCCGAAGCAGCGGTCTATCAGCAGGATGTCGTTGTCGATCGACTTGGGCACGCCGACGACGGAGCAGACGACGCCGGCGCGCTCGCACTCGTCGTGAATCGCGTTGGCGGCCGCGTTGCCGCCGTTGCCGCCGACAACGTAGAGCTGGGTGACACCTGGGGAAGGGGGATTGGTGGTGGTGGTGGTGGGGGGGTGGGTTTTGAGGAAAGAGAAAGAGGAAAAGAGGAAGAAAAAAAGGAGGAAAAGAATGAGTTGTTCTTGTTTCGTTTTTTTTGTTTCTGTTTCGAAAAAAAGAAAAGAAAAACCCGTTTCTCCCCCCCCCTCTTTCTTCTTCCTCACCCCACAGCGACAGCCTCCTGACGATCTCAGACACGTCCGCCCCTCCCCTCGACGTGCCCAGCAGCGTGCCCCCTCTCAGGTGGATCCCCTGCACTGCCTCTCTCGAAAGCTCGATCGGCTTGCCGCCGCCGCCGACCGCGCCGCCGCCAGGGGCGTAGAACCCGCGGAGGCCGTGGCGGATCCCGAGGATCTGGTCCGAAGGGACGCCATAGTCCGCGAGGGTGAAGACGATGTTCTGGACGACGTCGTTGAGGCCTGGGTTTGGATAGAGAGGGAAAGAGAGGGGGAGGAGGAAGGAGGTGAGCTGAAGCAAAAAAACATTTCTCTCGTTTCTCTCTCTTCTTCTTCTTCTTCTTCTTCTTCTCTTTCTCTCTCTCTCTTCTTCCAAAAAAAAAACAACTCACCAGGGCACAGCCCCCCGCAGGTGACGATCGCCGCCGTCGTCGTCGCCGGGTCGGCGTAGATGGTCTTTCGCGGGCCCGAACGCGTGGCGTAGGGCGGGAGGGGGATGCAGACCTGGAGTTGTCGGAAGAAAGAGAAAAAGAAGAAGAAGAGATGAGTTTTTTCCCCATTTTTTTCGGCGAAGAAAAAAAAAAACCGGATCAGAAAAAAAAAACTCGAACTTTTCCCCCCAAAAATCAAACCAACTCACGTCGTCGAACGTCGAGTAGATCCCGCCCGAGCACGACGCCCCCGACGAGTCCTCGGACTCGTAGCGCGAGACCTGGATGCCCACGGCGTCAGCGTCGCCCACGAAGCCGCCGCCGGCGTTGTTGTCTTTCACAAAGGGGGAGTCGCTGAGAAGAGTTTTTTTTTCCCGAAGTCAAAATCAAAAGAGGTTAAGAGGTGAGAGAAAAAAGTGGTCTTCGTTTTAGCGTCTTTCTTCTCTGCTCTTTTCTTCTTCCCCTTCTCTCTCTTTCTTACCGTGGCTTGAGGTAGTTGCGCAGGTGCTTGATCTGGAGGACCTCCTCGGGGGCTGGGAAAGGCGAGGGAAAGATATCGATATTTTTTGATTCGAGAGAGGGGAAGTGAGAGAGAAGAAAGCACCGTCGAGGGAGGAATGAAAGAGAGAAAAAAATTCCGCCCTTGCCCAGCGAGGGCGAGAACTTTGAAAGCCCATCCCATCATCATCGTCTCTTCCTCTCTTTCTCTTCCTTCCCATCCAACTCACGCGGTGCCCCGTTCAGCGGGTACTGGACCGGGGACGTCGCCTGGGCGAGGCCTTCGCCCGAAGAGGCGGCTGCGGCGGCGACGGCGCGGCGAGAAGGAGAGGGAGAAGGTTTGATGGTAGCATGCGTCGTCGCCCTTGTCGACGACGACGACGACGAAAGAACAACTTTCTTTGCTCGCGCCACCCGCGCGGGGCGCGGTGCGACGGCGCCTCCTCTGCAGACGGAGCTGCCGCTGCCTCGCGAAAGATGCATCAGGGGGCGCGTGAGGGTCTCTTGGAGTCAGGAGAGCGGTTCTTGCCAAGGAGAAAAGAAGAAGCGGTTTCCCCGATGAGATGGAAAAAAAGCTCGACCAAGAGAGAGAGAGAGAGAGGAGGAAGTGAAGAATGAAAAAAAAATAACGCCCTTCGATGATCTTCTCACATTTTCGACCTCAACGTTCGATCTCTCCGCACCCCCTTCTCCTTCGCTTTGCTTTCCTTCTCTTCGCAATTCGCCACACCCAGAGCAAGAATCATGCTCACGGGCTCATCGAGCGGGAGTCTCGCCCGCAACAAGCCCCTCCAGAGCTCAGCTCAAAGGCGTGAAATATCGATCCGCCGTCTCCTTCGAGCTCCGTCGCAGTCGGCGCCGTCGCCTTTTCCCTCTTCTTCAACCCCGACCCCGACCCCGGCGCCCTCCGCCTCCGCCTCTCGCCCCCGCGTCGCCGCCAGGACCGTCTCGGCACCGCCTTCCTCTTCTTCTTCTTCTTCTTCTTCTTCTTCTTCTTCTTCTTCTTCTTCTTCTTCTTCTTCTTCTTCTTCTTCGTCGTCTTCGTCTTCGTCTGTAAACTCTTCTTTCCGCACCCCTGGAACCCCGGTCGCCGCCCCGGCGACCCCCCTCCTCCTCCAGCTCCTGATCGAAGCGCTCTTCAACTTCCCCCCTATCTTCGCCTCGGCCGTGAAAGCCGCTCGAGCCAAGATCGCAGAGAGGGGCCTGTCGGTGGGGGTCGACATCGAGGCCTACGCCCGCGAGCTCTCGAAAGCAAAGGACTGGGAGGCGGCCCTGGCGAGGATCGAAGACAAAAAACTGATATATCCTGATTACTACCTCCAACCTTTCCACTGTTACGAGACGGGGAATCTGAACTGGGAGTCCGCCCTCGAGGGGCCCGCGAGCTCGAAGGCGGTGCACGCTCCCGTGATGGACACCGGAACTGACCCGAAGCTCGCCGTTTTGGACCCAAGGGGGGACGAGAGGCTGCGGGAGTCGCACTCGCGCGTCGCCGCGGAGCTGATCACCGAGGCGTTTGCGGAGCTGAATTGCTCTTCGAGTTCTTCGAGCTCTTCGAGCTCTTCTTTTTCGAGCTCTACTCCTTCTCCTTCTCCCGACTTTGACTTCGACGCCGTGGAGGTCGTGGTCGACCTGGGCTGCTCCGTCGGCCTCTCGACGCGAGAGCTCGGGAGGGTGTTTCCGAGGGCGGAGCTGATCGGGATCGACCTCTCCCCTCAGATGCTCAGTGTCTTCGACCACCTCCAGTCCCTCTCGGACTCGCAGGCGAAGCTCGACGCCATCCCCGAAGCGGCAGGCTCGATCCAGCCCAGCGGAAGGAAAGCCACGCTCATCCACGCTGCGGCGGAGGAGACGGGTCTGAGATCGGAATCTGTCGACGTTGCCTCTCTCCACTTGGTGGCCCACGAGCTCCCTCAGACCGCCACACGGGCCATTTTAAAAGAAGCCTTCAGGATATTAAAGCCCGGCGGCGTCGTGGTCCTGGGCGAGATGGACCCTGGCAGCCCGGCCTTTGGCCGGGTCCTGAGCTCGCCGTTCGCGTTCGCGGCCTTCAGGTCGAGCGAGCCTCATTTACTTGAGTACATCTCTCTGGACGTGCCCCGAGCTGCGAGGGAAGCCGGGTTCGTCGGGGTGAGGACCGGGGCGCACTCTCCGAGGCACTTCACGCTGGTAGGGGTGAAGCCGCTGGTGGTGGTTGGGTGAAGTCAAGTGGAGGAGAGAAGCGTAAAAGAAAGAAATGAAAAAAAAAAAAAAACGAAAAAAAAACCCGACTCTCATTCTCTCTTTTCTCTCTCTCCGTCCATTTCGATCCAAAGTTCCTGTTTTCTTTCTCTTTTTTTTTTCCTGATTACAAAGCGGAAAAGAGAGAGGAAAAGAGCTCCTTCTCTCTGTCTCCACCACTATCATTCCAATAAAAGAAGAAAAAAAAACGTTCCATTCTTCTCGAAGAGAAAGAAACGAAGCAAACAACGCTGTTGTTTTCATTTCTCTCTTTTCTTTTTTCTTTTTTTAATCTGTTCCAAAGTGAAAAATCCTCGTTTTTTTCGGCACCGTTCCTCAACGGGGAGAGAAAAAGCAGCAGAAGAAGATGCGGGATCAAAGATCAAAATCTACGAGCCGAGCTGGCTGGTCGAGATGACCAGGTTGGCCCCGACGGCGAGCAGCACGGCGATCAGGCCCGCCCAAGCGACGAGGCCCTTGGTGCCGAGCTTGTACGAGTCCCCGGACTCGGACCAGGTGTCAGGGGTGTAGATCGGGGAGTAGCCGTCGACGTTGGCCTGGTTTATGGTTTTTGGTTCGGTGGTTGGGGAGGAGGAGAAGCGAGAGAAGAGAAAAAGAACGAGAAAAACAACCCGGAATCGAGAAAAAAAATCAGTGAAAATCGGGGAAAAAAAGAGGTCAAACCTTTTCAAACTTTCAACTTTCGACTTACCCCGTACTTGTCCGCGAACTTGTAGACGCCGTAGCCCTTGCCCTTGCGGCCCTGAGAGTCGACCCAGTTCTTGTCCTTCATCTTGCGCGAGATGCCCATCAGGTTGGCCTGCACGACGTCGTTCTGTTTTCGTTTTTTGAAAAAGAGAAGAAAAAGAAAGAGAAAGAGCGAAGAGAAGAAGATAAGAGGGTGAGAGGCGACGAAAAGAAGAAGGGGTCGTCGAAAAATTTTCGGCTCGCATTTTTTTTGCTCTTCGTCGTCGTCGTCGAGCGTCGTTTTTCCGATCCCTTCATCTCCCTTACCTTGATCGAGTTGAGGCCCTGCTTCTTGATGTCCGTCTTCTTGGAGTTGGCGACGATGACCAGGGAGCCGCGGCGCGGGGCGACAGCGCTGTTGAGGGAATGAGAGAGAGGGAACGTGGAAGAAGAGTGAGCGCTTTTCGATTTTGCGCCGTTTCCGTGGCGTCGCGAGCGAGTGACAACAAGGTGTGTGTGCCGCGGAAAGGCGCGGCCGTTCCCCCGCTTGCGCTCTCGCGCGAGGGACAAAACCCGCACGCGCGTGAAGAGCACGGACGCGCGCTTCGGCTGGTGCGCAAATGGAGTCGGAAGATGGCGCGGATGTTGCGGGCGCGGGGGGCGGAAGAGAGAGAGAAGAGGGAGCAGCCTTGATCTCAATTGCCTTCTGCTCTCTCTCTCGATGACCTCTTCCCTCGAGCCCCCACTTCCGCGTGGGCGCGCGCGCTCTCTCCCACCGCGAGACGGGCACGGCGCTTGCGTGCTGCTTACCGCGTGGACACCGAAGTGGAGAGCGTGGACTGCATGGCTGGGGTGGCGGGGGGGGTGGCAGAGGGCAAAGACGAGGAAGAAGAAAAAGGAAGGTTGAAAGCTTTGTGAGAGAGGGGAGGTCGAGAGAAAGAAAAGAAAAAATTTCCCTCGACAGAAGAGAGGGAGAGGCTCTCGAGGTCTTCTCTCTCCTCTCTCTCTCTCTCTCTCTTCTCTGCTCCCTCGTGCTTTGCCACTAAAAATTTCTTCTTCCTCCCTCCCCTCCTCTTTATCAGCAAGGAAGCAAAGAAGAAAAAGGTCAAGAACAGAAAAGGCAACCCTTGCTCTTTGCTTTCCTCTCTCGCTCCCGCTCTCTCTCTCGTTCACAAAGGTACGCTACGCATCGCTACTCCCTCTCTTCACGTCGCTGCTACTGCTGCTGCCGCTGTTGCCTCGCTGTAAGGACCGGCGACGAAAAGGAAAAAGCAAACCTCGCGTCGTCGATCGTCCGACGACGACACTCTTCGAACGGCCGCCGCCGCCCTCGTTTTCCTCCCTCTTTTCCATCGCAATTCCTGCTCCGTTCCGCGCTTCTTTCGGCTGTCCAAGCCAGCTGCAGGAGCTTCTCCGAGTCCTCTCCAGCCCCAGCGCAAGATTATTGTCGATCAAAGTCTTGCGAGGGCCAGTTTTGCATGGTTGGGACGCGATTGAGTTTCACGCCGGAAAAAAAAAACGGAATGTTCGGTCCCGCGCCTTCTTCCGCAGAGATGCCAGATCGATGAAGAGAGCACGTTGCCCTTTCCGCCTCTTTCCCCTGCGCGTTTTTCGTCTCGTGCTTTCGGCAGCAGAACAAGAAACACTGACTCCAACCCTTTCCTCTCCAAAAAATCTCACCTCACCTTCCAAACGCAGGAAAAAAGGGGCCAACTTTTTGAGAGGTTTCACTCGACGCCCGACTCCCTTAGTTTCGACCTCGACCTCCAACTCCTCCCTTCCACTTCCCCCAAGAATGCTCCTGCGCGCCGGCCCGCTCCCGGCGCGCCGAGCCCCCGCGACGATGAGGGCGACGACGACAACGATAACGACGGCCAGGGCTGATGCTTTCCCGCGCCAGCAGCAGCAGCAGCAGCAGCTCGGCGCTGTCTTCCGAGGCAGCAGCGCCCCGCTCCGCCGCCTCCGCCGTCGCCCCTCTCGCCCACTCGCGCTCCCTTCTCTCCGCGCCCTCAGGCACGCCACCGGCCACGCCGACGCCGTCGTCCACACCCCCGTCCTCAACGATAAAGGCATCGCAGTCAACCCCGACGAGCTCACTCCTTTCAAGAAGATCATGAGCGCCAACAGGGGGGAGATCGCCGTTCGGACCTTCCGGGCGGGGACCGAGCTGGGCCTGACGACGACGGCGATCTATTCTAGAGCTGATCGCCTGCAGCCGCATCGTTACAAGGCGGACGAGTCGTACCAGGTCGGGGAGCCGACGGCGACGCCCGTGGCGGTAAGATAGAGAGAGTTGGAGAGAGAGAGAGAGAAAAGAGAAAGTTTGGAGAAGAGAAAAGAGAAAGTTTGGAGAAGAGAAAAGAGAGAGAGAAAAGAAGAGACAGAAAACCTAAAAGGTTTTTTTTCCTTTGCATTCCTTCTTCTCACTCACCTCTCTTCTTCTCCTTCTCTCTTCCCCCTTTACAAAAAAAAACCTTTTTCTCAGGCCTACCTCGACGTCGAGGGCATCATCTCGATCGCGAAGGCCCACGGCGTTGACGTCATCCACCCCGGGTACGGCTTCCTTTCAGAGAACGCCACGTTCGCGCGCCGGTGCGAGGAGGAAGGGATCGCCTTCGTCGGCCCACGACCGGAAACCATCGAGGCGATGGGGGACAAGACGGCGGCGAGGAGGGCCGCGGAGGCGTGCGGGGTTCCGACGGTGCCGGGGACAGGTGAGGATGGAGAACAGGAGAGAGAGAGGGATTTTTTTAAAAGGAAAAAAAGAAAAAAAAAAAACCCGAAAAAAAGCTCACGTTCGAAAAAAAAAAAACCTTTTCCTGACAGAGGGAACCATCACCTCCGCCGCCGAGGCCTCCGCCTTCGCCGACCAGGCCGGCTACCCGGTCATCCTCAAGGCCACCATGGGCGGCGGCGGGCGCGGCATGCGCGTCGTCAGGGCCGCGGACGAGATGGCCGCGGCCTTCGACCTCGCTTCGGGCGAGGCCGCGGCCGCCTTTGGCGACGGGCGGATGTTTTGCGAGAAGCTTGTCGAGGACCCCCGCCACATCGAGGTTCAAATTTTAGCGGACAACCACGGCGGCGTGGTGCACCTCTACGAGCGCGACTGCTCGGTCCAGCGCAGGCACCAGAAGGTCGTCGAGATCGCGCCCGCTCCGAATTTGCCAGAGGCGACGAGGGCGGCCTTACACAGGGACGCGGTCGCGTTGGCAAAAGCCGTCAATTACCGCAATGCCGGAACTGTCGAGTTCATGGTGGCCAAGGACGGGTCGCACTATTTCTTGGAGGTCAACCCGAGGATCCAGGTGGAGCACACGGTGACGGAGGAGGTGACGGGTAAGTTTTTTTTCTCTTTTTTTCTTTCGGTCGTTATTTCTTTTTCGCTCGGGAAAAAAAAGCTCAACCTCTTCACTTCTTCAACTTTTTCAAAAAAAAAAAAAAAATTCCAAAACTCTTTTAAGGCGTCGACCTCGTCCAGGCGCAGGTCCGCATCGCCGGCGGCGCCACCCTGGCCGACCTGGGGCTGGCGGACCAGGCCTCGATCAGGCCCGCTGCCGGGTTCGCGATTCAGTGCCGGATCACGTGCGAGGTGAGAGGAGAAGAGGAGGAGAGGAGGGAAAAAAATTGAGCTTTTTTTTTCTTCTTCATTTTTCCTTCAAAACTCACTTCGTTTCCCTCTATTTCTCTTCCAACTGACCACCTCTCACCACCTCACAGGATCCCGAGCGCCAGTTCCAGCCCGACGCGGGAAGGATCCAGGCCTACCGCTCCCCCGGCGGGCCCGGCGTCCGCCTCGACGGCGCGATGACCGCCGGAAACGTCGTCTCGCGCCACTACGACTCTTTACTCGTCAAAGTCGTCTGTAAAGCCGACACATTCCTGCACGCGGTGCAGAAGATGCAGAGGTCGCTCTACGAGTTCCACATCAGAGGGGTCAAGACCAACATCCTCTTTTTGGAAAACGTGCTCCGCCACCCGGAGTTCCTGTCGGGCGGCGCGACGACCAGCTTCATCGAGAGGCACCCTGCTCTCTTCGCTTTTTCCACCGATCAGTTCGCCTCCTCCAAGCTGCTGACCTACCTGGCCGACGTGGTGGTGAACGGGGCGGCGCACCCGGGGGCGGTGGGGCCCCCGCCGGCGAAGAGGGCGCCCGAGGCGCCGAGGCCGCCGCTGCTGAACGGCGGGAGCGCTGCTGCTGCGGCTGCTGCTTCGACCTCCACTTCTTCTTCCACTTCTTCTTCCTCAAAACAGACCTCCTCCCCGCTCTACGCCCCTCCCCCGGCGGGCTGGAAGGACGTCCTCTCTGCCCGCGGCCCCGAAGGGTGGGCAGCGGCGGTGAGAGCACACGGGGGCTTATTGGTGACAGACACGACGATGCGCGATGCGCACCAGTCGCTGCTGGCGACTCGCGTGCGCACGCACGACCTCGTCCGCGCCGCGCCCTTTACGGCCCACGCGCTGGCCTCCGCGGCTTCTTTGGAAGTTTGGGGCGGGGCCACCTTCGACGTTTCCCTGAGGTTTTTGCACGAGTGCCCCTGGAAGCGGCTGGAGCAGCTCCGCGCCGCCGTGCCCAACATCCCTTTGCAGATGCTCCTCCGCGGTGCCAACGCCGTCGGGTACACTTCCTACGCCGACAACGTCGTCAGGGAGTTCACTAAGGAGGCGCACGCGGCGGGCGTCGACGTCTTCAGGGTGTTTGACTCTTTGAATTACCTCGACAACATGAGGTTTGGCGTCGATGCGGTGAGGGCCGTCGACGGCGCCGTCGCCGAGGGCACGCTCTGTTACACCGGCGACGTCACCAGCCCCGTCGGCAGGGACGGTAAATCCAAAAACAAGTACGACCTGGAGTACTACGTGGAGTTGGCCGACGAGCTGGTCAACGGGTCCGGGGTGCACGCGCTGGCGATCAAGGGTGAGGAAGAGGTTGAGGAGAGGTTGAGTTTTTTTTCTTTTCAATTTCGACGAGAGCGTCGCGCGAGCGGAAAAAAAAAACCCCGAAAACTAAAAAAAATACTCACCTCTTTTTTCTTCTTTCTTTCTCCCTCTCTCTCTTTTCCCAAAACTCAAAACCAACCAACCAAGACATGGCGGGCCTCCTCAAGCCCGCCGCGGCCACCCTCCTCGTCTCGGCCCTGCGCGAGCGCTTCCCGCAGACTCCCATCGCGGTCCACACGCACGACACGGCGGGAACGGGCGTCGCCATGGCGCTCGCCGCCGCCGCCGCGGGCGCGGACATCGTCGACGGCGCCGTCGACGCCATGGCGGGCACCACCTCGCAGCCCTCGCTGGGAGCGATCGTCGCCGCGACCAGGGGCACGGAGCTCGACACCGGGGTGGACCCGAGGCAGCTCTCGAGACTCTCCAGCTACTGGGAGGGCACTCGCGCTCTTTACGCCCCCTTCGAGTCGGACATGCGGAGCCCCTCGGCGGACGTCTACGACCACGAGATGCCCGGGGGCCAGTACACCAACCTCAAGTTCCAGGCGCTGAGCCTGGGACTGCTTGATGACGACACCGCCGGCGGCAGTGGCATCAGCGGCTGGGACAGGGTCAAGTCTGCGTACGCAGCAGCCAACGTCGCGCTGGGCGACATCGTGAAGGTAACGCCCTCGAGCAAGGTGGTGGGCGACCTGGCGCAGTTTATGGTGCGTGTGCGGGAGAAAGAGAGGGGGGAGGGGGGAGAGAGAGAGAAGAGAAAGAGGAAAAAACCCGAGTCTTCGTGCGCGTCGGAAGAAATAAAGAAAAAAAGCTCACCCTTTTTTTCTTTCTTACTCTTTCTCACTCGACTCAAAAAACAAAAACAAAACATCGCTCCCCCCAGGTCTCCTCCAAGATCGGCACTGCCGGCGACCCCTTGGACCCCAACTACGACGGCGGCGTCTCGGAGCTGGTCGAGAGGGCGGCGGAGCTCTCGTTCCCGGCCTCCGTTGGTGCGTTTCTGTTTTTCCTTCTTCTTGTTCGATTTTTTCTTCCTCTTCTCTCTTCTTTTCTTTCGAGCGCCGCGGAAAAGAAAAAAAACCAACTCTCTTTTCTTCCTCTCTTTCCCCCCATTTCTTCTCCTTCTTCCTCCTCCCCAAAACCAACAGTCGAGTTCATGCAGGGCAGCATCGGCCAGCCCGCCGGAGGCTTCCCGGAGCCCCTGCGCTCCCGCGTGCTCAAGGGCGCTCCCGTGGTCGAGGGTCGCCCGGGGGCCTCGATGCCTCCCGCAGACCTCGCGGGGCTCGGCGCCGAGCTCCGCGCCCTCCACGGGCCCTCGATCACCCCTCGAGACGTGCTGTCGGCGGCCCTCTACCCGAAGGTCTTCGAGGAGTTTAAAGAGTGGGAGATGCGCTACTCGAGGTACACGAGTGTTTTGCCGACTCGAGCTTTCCTCGCTCCACTGGCAGAGGACGAAGAAGTCGAGGTCGAGCTCGCCCCCGGGAACACCGTCTCCATCCGCTACAAGGCCACCTCGCAGCTGCAGCCCGACGGCAAGCGCGAGGTGTTCTTCGAGGCCAACGGCATTCCCAGGACTGTCGAAGTCGTCGACACTAGAACAAATGCCACCGGAAGCGGCGGCGACGGCGCGCCTCTTCGCAGGGCCGCGAGGGAGAGGGCCGACCCCAGCGCCCTGGGGTCCGTCGGTGCCCCCATGGCGGGCACCGTCGTCGAGGTGAAAGCGAAACCCGGTGCCAGCGTGAAAGCTGGGGAGCCCCTGGCGGTGCTCAGCGCGATGAAGATGGAGACCGCCGTGTGCGCCCCCTGCGACGGGGTGGTCCAGCACGTCGCTGTCGACGCAGGAGACTCGATCGATGCCGGCGACCTTGTCGTCAGGATCTCGGGCGAGCTCCCGGACGTGACGGACGACGCGAGGGCGAGCATGGACGAGGCCGCGGCGCTGGCCGCCGCGACGAGCGGGGTTTGATTATGGTGGGGGAGGGGGTGAAGGAGAGAGAAAGAGAAATCAAGAGACAGAGAGAGAAATTAAGAGAGAGAGAGAGAGAGAGAAGTGGTTTCAAAATAAAAAACAAAGAGCGTCGTCTCTCTCTCTTTGCTTCTTCTTCATTGCAGAAGGAGAGGAGTGAGGAGAGTGTCGACCTTTAGAGAGAGAAAGAGAGGGAGAAAAGAGAGAGAAAAGAGAGAGAGAGAGAGAGAGAGAGGGGAAAACGCGACTTGCTGAGTAAAAAAAAATTCAAAAGTGATTTCCTTTTTTCTTTTTCTACATTTGTTTTTTTTTTCGCGGAGAACCAAACCCATATAAGAGGCTCACGCGCAGACACGGAGAGGGAACACAGGAGTGAAAACAACAATGCGGGGGTAGGGGGGGAAGAAAGAGAGGGAAAAAAAGCTTCTTCTTCCTTCTTTCACCTCATCTCCGCCGCTCTCGCCGCGGCCTCCTCGACTTCCTCGTCAGCCACCACGAACAGCCTCGCCATCGCGTCGTTGAACCTCCTGGCGTACTGTTTTGGATTGACCACCGACATTGAGTCTCCAGAGGCGAAGGCCACCGCTTTGATGGCGTGTTCTGCCGCTTTCCGGACGGTGTAGCTCTGCAAGAAATCGATGACGCCGAAGAAGAGCAGCACGGGCTCTCCTGTTGTTCCTGCTGCCGCCGCGACGGCGGAGGCCGGGGTCGGAGGCGGGAGGTCGTCAAAGGGAGGAGGGCGAGCGGAGGAGGAGAGGGAGAAGCCGGAGGCGGCGGAAGAGGGCCTCCGCGACTCGCCGGAGAACGAAAAGAGGCCTCCCCTTGAGCTTGCTCCTCCTCCCGCTCCGCCTCCGCCAAACAGCCCCGGCGAGGCCCTGGGCAGCGCGCTGGCCCTCGTGGCCATCCCCAGGCGCGGGGCGAGGCTGGAGCCCCCAAAGGCCGCGGCGGCGAAAGCGGCGCCGCCGGAGTTGAGGTTCGAGTTGGCGGCGGCTTCGGGAGAGGCGCCGGCGACGAGAACAAGGGGCACGCCGCTGTCCGGCGGAGCGGCAGCAGCGGCAGCGGCAAGAGGCGACGAGCCCTGGATCCCGCTCACGAGCCTCCTGCGGGAGCCCGCGTTCGCCGTCGCCACTGCCGCGCCCGTCGCGGTGGAGGGCCCCGCGGCGAGGGGAGAGAGCAGCACGATCTCTTCTCCCTCCTCCTCGTTGTTCTTCTCCTTGCCGCTCGGCAGCCGGACTCTGAGCGACGGCGACTGCGGCGGCGGCGGCAAAGCTGCTGCGGCGGCAGCAGAGGAAGAAGAGGAGAGCAGCGGTGGCGTCGAGTCCCGTAGCTTGGCCCACGACTCGCTGGGCGCGATCCGAGGCGGGGAGGGCTCTGGCGAGGCGGCAGAAACCGCGGAGGGAGCGGAAGTAGCGCCGGCGCCGGCGGCGGTTGAAGTCGCGGAAGCGGCGGTGGCGGCCGGCGACATCGAGAGCCGGTCGATCAGCTCGTCGAGCGCCAGGCCCGCGGCCCTCGCGCCCCTGCGGCCGTCGCCTCCGCCGCCTCCGGCCGCCGTGGCGACGTTGGAGTGGCGCGGCGGGGGAGGGTGAGCGGCAGCGGGGGCGACGGGGGCCGCGGCGGCAAACGCTGCTACTGGAGATGCCGCCGTTGCCGTTGCCGTTACCGCCGCTTCGTCGCCTTCCGTCGCCGCGGCCGAGACCTCCCCTCCTCCCCCTCGCTTCTGCACCCCCACCTGCTGCTGCAGCCTCACGGGAGGAAGCGGCGCCTCGCTCCCCGCCGCGGACCCGGGGGGCCTCCAGCATCCGGGGGCCCACCCCCCGAAGTGCACGCCCAGCAGCAGAGAATAGTCGATCAAACCCAACCGCTCCAAAAACGCTGCGTCGGCCCTCAGCGCCCGCGTCAGCTCGGCGTGCGTCCTCGGCTCCAGCGCCAGCGCGAGATCCACGTCGAGATCTTTCAAGACCGCGTTCGGTTTCGCCAGGGCCTCGGCGCCGGCCGTCCTGCCGTGCCTCGAACCCTTCAAGTCGTAGCGGCGGTGCAGGACCACGTCCGACGGAAAGACGTTGCCCATGACGACGAAGCGGACCTTCGCTCCGCCCGAGGGCGTGACGCGGTGGACGCCGTAGAAGCGGGTGAGCAAGGAGGAGGCCGGGGGGGAGGAGGAGGAAGAAGCAGGGAGAGGGGGAGTTGGAGGTTGCTGCTTGCCGTCGCTCGTCGTTGCCGTCGCCGTCGCCGAAGAAGAAGCAGCAGCACCAGCAGCAACTCCCGCGTTCGCTCCGGCATTCGCATTCGCGCTCGAGCCCCCCGGCCTCGTCACGTGCGCCACGTACTCGGGCAGCATCCGCAGCAGCGAGTGCATCTCCTCCTTCGACACCGTCTTGATCAGGAAGCGATCGTCGTCCGACAGGAAGAAAACAGAACCGGATTTCCCCGGGCTGGGTAATTCTCGGAGCGAGGATTCTCCAGTCAGACTGACGAGGTAGTCCCCGTCGTCGACCCCGAAGGCGCGGCGGAGGGCGTCGAAGGCCCGCGGGGCGTAGTCCTTCCACTTGAAGGGCGGGGAGCCGTGTCGAGGAGGCGCGGGGAGGGGGGTCGAAGAGGGAGGGGTGGGAGGAGGAGGAGCGTTGCTGCCGTTGTTGTTGTTGCTGCTGCCTCCGCTTCCGCCGCCGGCAAAGCCGGGGAACGCCTGTTCGACCTGCTCCTCGAAGTCCGCCTGCGTCAGGGCCCGGGCCGGGGCGAGCCTCCTGGTGGCGGCGGCAGCAGCGGCGGCAGCAGCAGAGGCGGCGGCGGCAGCAGAAGCAGAAGCGGCCGGGAGGGGAGAAGCCGGAGGCGTGAGCTTTGCCGTCGCCGCCGCCGTCGCTTCTCCACCACCTCCGCCTCCTCCTCCTCCTCCTCCGGCACCGCGCAGCGCCTCCTCCCCGACCCTCGCCGTCGAGAACAGCACCCCCATCTGCAGCGACCGCATCAGGTCGTAGGAGGCGTGACCTTTATAAACGGTCGTGCCTGGCCTCGCGGCCCTCGCGGCCGCCGCGCGCTCCCTGGCCGCCGCACGGCGAGCCGCCGCCCTGGCGCGGGCGTCTCCGCGCGCGGCGCGCGCGGCGTCGTAGTCGGCGACGCGGAGGACGGTCTCGGAGAGCAGCACGCCGCGGGCGTACCTGCGGAGGAAGATGACGTCTGCTCTCGGCGGCGGCGCGGGGGTTTGGGGTTGGGGGGGTTGCTGCTGCTGCCCTTCTCCGCCGCCGCCGCTGTCATCGCCGTCGCCCGGAGAAGAAGAGGGAGCAGCAGCAGCAGCAGCAGCGGGCTCCGCAGCAGCAGCTCCGCCCCCAATCCACCCCCCGCCGCAGGGGCGATACACCCCGTCACCGTCAAGCTGCCCCCTGCGCCAGAACCCACAATAGGCAGCCCCGTCGGGCTGCAGCAGAGTGCCCACTCCCTCTTCTAACCCGAGCTTCCACTCCCCTTCGTAGCGGGCTCCAGAGGGCCAGGCGTAGACGCCGCGGCCGTGGGCCAGCCCCGACTTCCACTCGCCGGCGTACTCGCTCCCTGGAAGAGGGATTGTTTTTGTAGAGTGATTTTGTGGAAAAAGAGGGAGAAAAGAGAGGGGGAAAAAAGGAATGAGGGTGAGTTTTTTTTCCCGAGTTTTTTTTTTCGACCTCTCGTTGTTCCAAACCAAATCTCTTCTTCTCTTTCTCTTCTTACCGTCAGAGGGCCAGCGCACGCAGTGCTCGCCGTCGGCCACGGGAGCCGAGACCGGGGCACGGCCTCCGGGGTTGTCGTTGTCGGAGGTTGAAGGAGCGGCTGCCGTCGTCGTCGTCGCTGCTTCCGCCGCCCCCTCTCTGCTTCCTCCTCCTCCTCCCTCGTTCTCGTCGTTGTTGTTCCCGGTCGTCGTCCTCCGGGGCATCGCCAGCGCCCTCGCCGCCGCCGCGGCCGTCGACCGGGGCGACGCCGCGGTCAGGAAGGGAGGGGCGTCGATGATTCGGCCTCGGCTTCCTCCTCCCTCCTCGTCGTCGCTCGCGCCGGCGACGACGACGATGCCAGAAGAAGAAGGAACCGACGCCGACTCCGCGCTTGTGCGCCTGCCCCCTCCGCCGCCGATGCCGTCGAGGGGGGCCTCGAGCGTCGGTGGCGGGGGGCGGCGGGGCTGCGGGGGAGCAGGAGCGGGGGCGGCAGCAGCGGAAGAAGAGGGCCCGGTCGAGAGCGCAGCGGCAGACGGAAGAGCGCAGACGCCTCCCGGGCAAGAAGAGTCTTCCTTCTTCCTCCACCCCCATTTCCCGCCGCCTCCTCCTCCTTTGCTCCTGCTGATTCCGTGGCTCAAGGAGATGGCCCAGAACGCAAGGCACCCGAGCAGGGCCGACGCCGAGGCGAGCGACGCGGCCAGCGCGAGGAAGCGGGGGAGGGGCAGAGAAGAAGGAGACGAGGAGGTCGAAGGAGAAGAAGAGGAAGCGATTCCACGACTCATCCCATCGGCAACGAGCGCGTTCGCCCAGGCCGCCACGGCGGCGGAGAGCGCCGATCCCGGGACGGGATAGGCGCCGCTGCTGCTGCTGCCTGCTGCTGCTCCCATCGGAGGCGGCCGGCAGGCGCCTGGCGCGTCGGAGGGGGAGCAGCGGGGCGGGGAAGACGACGATGACGATGATGCCATCAATGAAAGAAAGAAAAAAAGCGTTTCTCTTCTCTCTCTCGACAACGCCCCGTCTTCCCTTTTTTTTTTTAACGCTCGATGGGGGAGGTCAAGGAGGCATAAAATGCAGTCGGATAGAGAGATAGAGCAGAAGAGGAAGGGGGAGAGAAGCCTCTTCAACAACGCTCCTCCTCCTTTTTTTTCCCTTGAAGAGGAAGTGAGCAGAAGTTCAGAAATCGAGCAGCTCTCTCCTCTGATGCTCTTTTTCTCTTTTTCTCTTTTTCTCTCTTTCTCTGCTTTTTCCCCTCTCTCCCTTCGCTGCAATCAGTGCTCTCCCCCCTCGGCGCGTGAGAGACCAGTCTCCTGAGCACGCTCGCGCAAGGGGCGGCTGAAGAAAAGAGCGCGCGGAGCACGAGGGAGCGAAAGCGAGCGGGCCATTCGAGGCTTGACGCCGCCGCCGCCGCTTGACGACGCCTTTCGCTTCCCACCTCTACCTCTCTCTCTAGCCACCTCAAGGCTTCGCGCACCACAGGGCGAGCCAGCGGCCATGGAGGACCGCAAGCGCCGCATCTCGTACTTTTACGACAGTGAGTGACGGAGTAGAAAGAAGAAGGAGAAGAAGAAGAGTTGAATCGACGATTTTTTGTTCCGCCCGATTTTCGACCTCAACCTCAACCTCTCAACCTCTTTCTCTTCTCTCTCCTCACCTCCTCCCCTACTCTCCAGGCGACTGGGGCCACATGTACTACGGCGCCAACCACCCAATGAAGCCCCACCGCATCGTCATGGCCCACCACCTCGTGCTAGGGTACGGCCTGCACAAGGCCGGGCTCGACGTCTTCACCCCTCGCCGGGCGGAAAAAGCGGAAATCGCCCAGTTCCACTCGAGCGACTACGTCGATTTCCTGTCGAAAGTCACTCCGGAGTCGGCCAACCGCCAGTCTGCTCAGGCCGCCTTGGCCAGGTTCAACCTCAACGAGGACTGCCCTCCCTTTTCGGGGCTGTGGGACTTCTGCCGCTCCTACGCGGCTGCCTCTGTCCAGGGGGCAGTGAGGCTCAACCACGGTTTGTGCGACGTCGCCATAAACTGGGCAGGAGGCTTGCACCACGCCAAGAAGGCCGAGGCGAGTGGCTTCTGCTACGTCAACGACCTGGTGCTGGCGATCCTGGAGCTGCTCAAGTACAACGCTCGGTAAGGGAAGAGAGAAGAGAGAGGAAGGGGGAGAAAACGTTTTTTTCTTCTTTCTCTTTTTTCTTCTTTTTCGCTTATCGAGAAATCCAAAAACGCTCCTCTCTTCTCTTCTCCCTCCCTCTTACTCAGTGTCCTCTACATCGACATCGACATCCACCACGGCGACGGTGTCGAGGAGGCGTTCTATCTGACCGATCGGGTGATGACCGTCTCGTTCCACCGTTACGGAGATTTCTTCTTCCCGGGCACGGGCGCGCTCGGCGACGGTAAGTTTTTTCTCTTTTTTTTATCTTCTTCTTTTTCTTCTTCATTTTCTCTACCTCTTTTTTCTCACTCTTTCAACAATAACAAATCACTCCAAAACACGAACAGTCGGCGAGCGCCGCGGCCGGGGCTACAGCGTCAACGTCCCGCTGCGCGAGGGCGTCGACGACGCCACCTTCCACCGCCTGTTCAAGCCGATTATGTCCAAAGTCATGAGCGTGTTCCAGCCCGGTGCGATCGTCTTGCAGTGCGGCGCCGACTCCCTGGGCGGAGATCGATTGGGATGCTTCAACCTGTCGCTGGACGGGCACGCGGAGTCCGTGAGGTTCGTGCGCGGGTTCGGCATCCCGACGCTGGTGACCGGAGGCGGCGGCTATACCAAGACCAACGTCGCCCGCTGCTGGGCCAACGAGACGGCCGCCCTGCTGGGAGTGGGCCCGCTCGACGACGCGCTGCCCCCCAACGACTACCTCGAGTACTACGCCCCGAGGTTCGACCTCGGCGCGAGGCAGGTGCGCGCCGGGCTCGACAACGCCAACGCGCGAGCGGACGTGGACAGGATCGGTCGGGAGGTCTTGGCTTCTCTGTCCCGCCTCGAGGCCGCCCCGGCGGTGGCGATGCAAGAATTACCTCCGGACTCGATGCTGCCGGAGTACGACGGGAGCACCTGCGGCGGGAGCGGGGGGCAGGACGGAAAAAAGAAGGGCAACCCGAACGTGAGCGGGTTTTTCGGGGCCGGCGCCGGCGACGACGGCGGTGACGGCGGGGGAGACGAGAGGCTCGGGGGTTACGGCCTGAGGCACCTTGTGGTGAAGGAGGGCCCCGACGACGAGCTCGGGTTTTATTAAAAGAGTGGGGGGATGAAGCGCGCGTGCTGCTGCTGCTGCTCTTTTTTGTGTAACAATAAGTGAAGAAGAAGAAGAAGGGAATGGAATGAAAGAGTTGAGGTCGAGATCGAAAAAAAGGGCGTCGAACGAGCTGCTCTTCACTTTCTCATTCGAAGAGCGAAGCGAGAGAGAGAGGAGGCATCAACGCTCTCATCTCTCTTCTCTTCGCGCTCTTGCTCTCCACCACTTTTCCTCCGCCACTTCCACGCTCCACTGAACGACACGAAGCTTCACGATGAGGTGCGCGCGAGCGTCCGTCACAGAGCCAGAAAAGAGAAGAGAACAAAGGCTGTGAAAGAGAGAAAGAAACAGCATTGCAAGCTGAGCTCTCACCACGATCCCTCGCTCTCTTCCAAACCTTCTTCACTCAACAGCGACCCACCTCCTCCTCCGAACGCGCCGCCGCAGTTCTCCGACTTCTTCAGCACGAAAAAGCCGAAAGACTTCCGCGGGGGCCTCGCCTCCGGCGGCAAGTCTTTGCTGAAAGGCCTGGCGGGAGGGGCGGCCGGCCTCGTCGCCGCGCCGGCGCTCGGCGCCGCGACGGAGGGCGCTTCGGGCTTCTGCAAGGGTCTCGCGGCCGGGCTCGCGGGCGCCGTGGCGCTCCCCCTGGCCGGAGCCGGCGTCGCGATCACCCAGGTCGTCAGGGGCGTGGCCGCGGCGCCCGAGGCAGCGAGGGCAGAGGCCAGCGGAATGGTGTGGGACAAGAGAAGCCGTCTCTGGGTCGATCCGAGCAACCTTCCCGTCGCGATCTCGAATTCGAACTCTGCTTCCACTTCTTCTACTTCTACTTCCGCTGCTTCTGCTGCCGCTTCAGCCGCTGCGACCCTCAGAGCCGCGGCAGCTCCGGAAGACCTCTACGCTGTGCTGGGGCTTCCCAACCGCTCCGCGAGCCCCGAGGAGATCCGCCGGGCCTACTTCGCCGTCGCGCGCCGCTTACACCCCGACAAGAACCCGGGCGACGCCGCGGCGGCGGCGCGCTTCGCCCTCTGCGCGCGGGCTTATTCCGTGCTCGGCGACCCGTCGTCGAGGGCGCGGTACGACGCGCTGGGGGCGGCGGCTCTGGACGTCAACGGCGACGCTTCGTCCTCTTCTCTGGACCCCTCGGTCTTTTTCGGGATGCTGTTTGGCAACGCGCGCTTCGAGCACCTCGTCGGAGAGTTCTCGCTCGTTTCCACCATCAGTTCCGCCGCCGCCTCCGCAGCCGCCGCAAGTGCTTCTTCCGACAATCCCTCTCTCTCCAAGATCCTGTCTGCCGAGATGGAGAAGCAGCGCCAGGCGCAGGAGCGGCGCGAGGAGGCCCTGGCGATCAACCTCCTGGCTCTCCTCAAGAGGTGGGAGGTGGGCGACGAGGAAGGTTTCGCGCAGGCCGCCGCCGCCGAGGGCGCCGAGCTTTCGTCGGTTTCTTTCGGCCCTCCGCTGCTGTCCACCATCGCCGGGGCGTACGCGGCCGCAGCGGACAGGGAGCTCGCGGGCCCGCTGGCGGGCCGCCTGGCGGCGGCGGCGGCGTCGGCGGGAAGGTTGGGGGCCAAGGCCAAGGCGGCCGGCGCGGCGGTGAGGGCGGCGGCGGCCCAGCTGGCGCTCGAGGAGGCTTCTCGAAGGGAGGCCGCGGCCGTGGCCGCCGCGAGGGAGGCCAGGGAGAGAGGAGAGGTTTCGACGGCGGAAGCAGCAACACCGGCAGCAACACCGGCAGCAGCAGCAGCAGCAACAGGAACGGCAAGCGAAGAAGAAGAAACCGAGAAAAAAAGCGAACAAGAGGAGCGAACGGCGACGGCGACGGCAGCCTCCACGGCCCGGGCCAAGGCAGAGGCCGCCGCCCTCCCGGCAATGCTCGACGCGGCGTGGAGGGCCACGCGGTGCGACATCCAGTCGACGCTGGCCGGGGTCTGCCACCGGGTCCTGCGAGGAGGAGGGAGCGGGAAGCCGGGAGAAGCCTTGATCGGAGAGTCTGTCCGCCTCCGCCGCGCCGCGGGCCTCCGCGCGCTCGCCGGCGCCTTTTCCGCCGCGGCCGCGTCTGCCGTCGCCGCGGCCGGGGGCAACGACCCGGCGAAGGCGGCGAGGACCAGCGCCGAAGCCGCTCGAGCTGCAGTGGAAGCGGTGGCCATGGCGGTGGCCGAGGCGGCCGCGGCCAAGGACGGGAACGGGAGCGACTAGGAAAAGGAAATAGAAGTTTTCAAAAATTCGAGTTTTTTCTTTCCTTCCACTGTTGTTGTTGTTGTTGTTGTTGAAAGTGTAAAAGTTACAAAACTAACTCTCTCTGTCTCTCTGTCTCTCTCTCTCTCTCTCTCTCTCTCTCTCTGAAACAACTAATGCTTGTCCATCTCCTTGAGCGTCACCGCAGTCGACGGGTTGGCCCTGTTCAAGCCCTTGAAAATCCACAGCTTGAAGAACGCGTCCGCGACGACGGGGACCGTGGCGATAAAAATCGCGACGCCGCGCTCGTCGGGCTCGACGTTGTAATGGCCCGTCAGCAGGTGGATCGCCGCCGTCCAGCCTTCCTCCGAATGGTACCCCAGGAAGATGTCGGTGGAGGCGATGATGAGGAAGGCCTTGGCGGTGTCCGAGAGCCCGGAGAAGATTCGGCCAAAGGCACCGAAAAAGGCCGCCCTCCCTCGGGAAGGGAAGAGCAAGAAGAGAAAGAGGACGACGGCGGCGGTCGAGTCTTGGGTGAGGTCGACGACGGCTCGCTCGTTCCTGTTCCGGAACTCGGCGGCCAGGGATTTCGCTTCCGCCCTCGCATCCAATAACAAGGCGTCCTCTTCGACCAGGGCAGGCGGGATCTTGCCCACGGCGGCCTCGAGGCGGAGCATCGATTCTCGCTCCTGGACGGCTCGACCTCCCTCGGCCCTCTGAGCGGGGGTCGGCGCCAAGAAACCGGGGTCGGCCGCGGCCCTCGCGACTACCAGAGGCCTGGCGACGACGTGCCCCGCCACGAACCCTGCGGCGGCGCAGCAGCCCAGGGCCGCGGCCAGGAAGGCACCGGCGGCGGCGGATTCGCCGCGGTTGGCCTCGAGCTCTTCGTCCAGGTCGTCCTCTGCGCCAGAGGGGTCCGGGCCCAGCCGGAGCCCGACGCCGAAAGGGTCTATGATCGGTCGCACGAACTCGTCTCGCGGCCCCCGCGGGGTGTCCCTGCGTCGTTTGGCCGAGGAGGAGGCCGAGGCGGCCCTGCGCAGGGTCTCTGCCGAAGGTTCCCAGCCCGTCGGTGGCGCGGGCGGAGGGATCGAGGTTGAGGTTGGAGAAGAGGTCGCCGAGGTCGAGGTCGACGGCGGCGGCGGAGTCGATGGCGCTCCGTCGTCAAGAAAATCTTCCCACCCCGAGGCGGCAGCCGCAGAGGCCAGCCTGCGCTTCCTCTCTTCTTCGTCGACGTTTTTGTCATCGCTGTCGTTGTCCCCCTCGTCGAGGAAGAAGGAGAAGCCGCCCGTGGGGAGGGCGGGAAGAGGAGGAAGAGGATGAAGAGGAAGATGATGCACCCTTCGACGAATGCATGCCCAGCTACGGCGACGGCTCGAAGAGGGAGTGAAGGCTCGCGCCGCAGCGCTCCCGCCGCTGGTCGACGCGACCGCGGCGCAGCGACCGAGAGGAGGGCGCTGCATCGCCGCCGCCTCTCGTGGGGGATAGCAGCGGAGAGGTAGGCAAGGGCGAGCGAGCGAGAGAAGAAAGCGAAAGCACTTTTTTTTATCCCCGATGCTTTTGAAAGTGGCGAAGAGGTCGAGCGAGCGAGCGAGCAGCTCGCTCTGTCGAATCACATGCTCTTTTCCCCTCGACTCGCTCTCTCTCTGTCGAGGGCTCTCTCTCGTTCCTCTCTCTCCCTGCCGCTGCTTCTCCTCTTTCGAGACTAGCAGCATCGTCATCAGCCCCGGCCTTTCCCGCCCCGCTGAGCCACAAAGAGAGAGAACAGGGAGCGAGCGAAAAAAGAGCTTTTTTTTGAAAAAAATCAGAAGGAAAGAGAGAGGCGATGACGTCGACGTTGTCGTCGTCGTCGAGTTCGTCGACGACTTTGCCTCCCGCTCCACCGTTCCTCACGCGCTTCCGCCACACCTCGGAAGACATCCTGCTCCCTTGCTCTCCCACTGCGCGGATCTCCGAGCTGAAAGAAAAGCTCTGCGCTGCGTGGCCCAAAGGTGAGAAAGAGAGAAAGAGAGAAAGCAATCGTTGAGTCAATCCACATCTCTCCTTCCTTTCTCCCTTTCTGCCTCCTCTTCCCCGCGTTTTCAGCGCCTCGTGACCTCGCCACGAGCAAGCAGACGATCGCAGCTTTCTTCTGATATCGGGTTGAAAGCAGAGCGAGGAGCGGAGAGAGAGAGAAGAAGGGTGGAGGGAAAACCTTTTTTTTCATTTCTTGTTCTCACCTTTGACCTCTTCCACCGAAACAACGACAGACGGACCGCTCGCCGCCGAGGCCCCCGCGACCGCCGAGGAGGTCCGCCTGATCGCGCTGGGCAGGTTTGTCAACGACAAGGACACGCTCTTCCCCCTGGAAGAGGCCCCCTCGACGAGCGGCAGAGGAGCAGGAAAAGAAGGGAAGGAAGGCAAGGAGGGAGAGACCGTTTCTCCATCTCTCCGGCCCCCGAGAGGCGCGGCGCTTCCCGGGCCCCCCGTCGCTTCCTATTCCTCTTCTGCTCCTGTTTCTAACGACGGCACGAGCGTCCAGTCGCGACATCCCCCTCCTCCCCCGACGCTGCACGTGGTGGTACGGAGGAAGGGGGAGAGCAAGGCGGGTGGCGGGAAGGGTAGCGGCGGCGGAGGGAAAGGCGGGAGCGGATGCGGAGGAGCAGGAGAGGGAGGAAGCGGAGGTTGCTGCTCCTGCGCTGTTCAGTAGCGAGGCTGCTGTGGAGATCCTTCCTTTCGCGCGCCGCAAACAACGCTTTTGTATTTTAACACAGAGAGAAGAAGAAGAAGAAGAAGAAGAAGAAGAAGAAGAAGAAGAAGAAGAAGAAGAAGAAGAAGAAGAAGAGAGCTTGTGAACGCGAGCCTTTGGCGCGGGCGAGGGGCCTTTTTTTGTTTTTGTAAGAGAGAGAGAGAAACGGAAAAAAAATCATTTCCTCTTTCCGTCGCCGCTCGAGAGCGAGTGAGGCGAGAGCCAATTCTATCTTGAAAAAAGGAGAAGAGCTTTCTCTCTCTCTTTCTCTCCGCTTCTGGCGCTTTCTCCTCTTTCTCTTCTCTCTCCTCGAGTGCGCGCGCGTCGTGCACCCTTCGCGCGGCGTCGCACAGCGTAGCGCTGACGAGAGATGGAGCCCGAGCGGGAACGCGGAGGCGAAGCGAGCGACGCTGCTGCTCCTCGCTCCGCGATTCTCGACGCTGACGCTGCAGCAGGACAAGCCCCGAATGCCGCCCTCGACCCGCCGCGCTCCGAGTCTCTGGGCACTGCAGACACCGCCACGGGGTCAGGTACGTCGAGGCGCTTTCTCGTGCCTTGCAAACAGCTGAAATAGTTTTCAGGAAGGGCTCTGAAAAAACGAAAAAGCAAAGGGGCATTGAAAGGACAGCTCTCTCTCTCAACCATCGTTCTGTCTTTCTTTTCCTATCTCTTTCTCAACACTCTCTTTTACAACACCCCAGACGCCTCCATGCGCCAGCGCTCGTCCGACGACGGGGAAGAAGAGGCAGAGCTCACCGAGGGCATGACGACGTCGGTCAGCGAAGAGCTCAGCGAAGAAGAAGACAGCGACGAGAGCGAAGACAGCGACGACGAAGAGAGCGACGAAGGGAGCGATTTCGACGACGACGGAAACGACCTCGACCTCCTCTCGAGCGTCGCGCCCGAGCCGCAGACCGACGACTCCGGCGACGAGGCCGAACTCCTGTCCCTCGACGCCAAAGAACAGCAGCGCCGCCGCCGCCCCAACGAGGGGGCCGGAGAGCAGGGGCGAGGGGGCTACACCACGGGCGGCGGCGCTCTCCACGCGGCTGCCAGGGCAGCGTCGTCGCACTTCCAGGCGGCAGACGCGCTCGCGTGTGGCCCTGCCGCCGACCTGAGCTCTGATTTCAGCGACGACGACGAGGAGCTCGAAGAAGACGAAGAATCTGATTTCCTCCTGCGTCCTCCGGCCCCTGGAGAGGAGGACGTGGTGCTTGTCGACCACGCGGTGGTCTCGGTGTGGCGGTTCCCTGCGCGCGGGGACGGCCCGAAAAAAGGGGGGGGCTCCTCTTCTTCTTCTCGCCGGGCGCCGCCGCTTCGACCCTTTCCTTCCTCTCCGCCGCCCCGCCCCCACGGCACTTCCGCCGCCAACGCCTTCTCCGGCGGCGACAGGGACGGAGGGCCTGCTTCTTACGCCGCTCCCCGGCTGCTCGCCAGCGCCAGCTATCACGAGATAGAGCCCTACTCTGTGGCGCGCTCGGCCGACGGCAGGACGATCGCCATCGGTGGCGACTTGGGTTTAGTCGCTTTCTTGGAGCTCGAGAGGTGCCCTCGCGGGAGGCGTGGGAAGAAGGCCTGTTCTCTCTGCGACGCCGCGGACGCGGCGCGGGCGGCGGCGAGGAGGCAGCACGCGCGGCTCGAGCTGCTGCAGCGCCGGCAGGAGGCCCGGCGGCGCGAGTGGGAGGCGGCGGCGGCGGCGGCGGCGCAGCGGGGTTTGGCCCCCCCGGCGCCGCCGCCTCCGCTGACCGCCGCGGACATCGACGCGGAGCTTGCAAGGGCGGGACTGGACGATGGAACAGAGGAGGATGGAGCAGAAGAGGGGGAAGAAGAAGAGGGGGAAGAAAGAAACAAGAAGAAAAAGAAGGACGGCGGCGGAAAGTTCAACCTCCCCGCGCACCTCCGCCCCGCGGCCGTCGTCACCCTGGGATCCCTGACCGCCGTTGCCAACAACAACATGATCAACGGAGTCCGCTTCGGCCTCGTCGGAGGGAAAGAGAGGCTGGTGGCCGCGGTCCAGGACAGGTACGTCTACTTCGTCGACCCGCCGCTCCCGAGTAGGAGGAGGAGGAATGACGGAGGGAATGAAGGAGGGAAGCGGCGAGAGAGAATCGGCAACGGTGAAGGAGCTCCTTCTTCTGCTGCCTCTGCTTCCCCGCACCGCCACCGCTTCTCCGCCCCGCCGCCGACGCCCCCGCCCGGCTCCGGCGCCGTGGCCGAGGCCCTGCGCGTCGTCGACCTCACCGACCCGGACGAGGTCCTGTTCGAGGCAGCGGAGGAGGCCGCGGCGGCGAGGAGAGCTGCTGCTGCTGCTGCTGCTTCTGCGGCGGCGACGGCAGATGCGGCGCCGACAGATGCGACGGCGACTGCGGCGACGGCTGCGAGAGTTTCTCGCCCCTCGACTCCCTCCTCCTCCACCCCCCAGCGAGTCGCTCCGCCGCGCACCCGCAAGCTCGACGTCTACGTCCCGGCCTCCCTCGACGCCCTCGAGGTCGTCCCCGACGGGAGGACCCGAACGGCCGTCGCGGGCCCCTTCGCGAGGGCGGTCAACCTCGCGCTTCCCAGCCCGGACGGGAGGCTCGTCGCGGTCGTCGGCGACTTCGACGGCGCGCTGGTGCTGCGGGCGAGGCAGCCGGTTCCCGCGGTCAGAGGGCTCGGGGTTAAGGAAGGGGCGGCGGCAGGAGAAGGAGCGAGAGCGGCGGGAGCTGCAGGAGCGATGACGACGGAAGGAGGAGCCACGGCGGCAAACGGCGGCCTAGGCGCGCGCCCAGGGACGGCGCCGACCCCGCCACTCACCCGCGTCCGCCGCTCCGCCTCGGCGGCCAGGCTCGCGTCGGGCCTCAGGCCGCACCCCTACGACGCGACGACGGCGCTGAGACTGCCGTTCGGCGTCGCGAGCCCTCCGAGGATCGTCTGCCACCGCGGCGGTGGAGGCGGAGGCGGAGGCGGAGGCGGAGGCGGAGGCGGAGGCGGAGGTGGAGGTGGAGGTGGAAGCGGCGCCAACGCAAACGGAGGCGCAAACGGCAACGAAAACGAAACCGCGAACCAGAATCGAACTACCGGAACCTTCTTCGATGTCGTCGTCGACGTCGGGTCCCAGTACTGCGCCTGGTCCCCGGACTCCTCGCTGCTTGCCGCCACGTCGGACGCGCTCCGCGCGGCGTTCGTGTGGCATGTCCCCAGGGGCCAGCCGCTGTTCCGGGTCGAGGCGTGCGGCCGCGCGGCGCTCGCGGCGGCGTTCGCTCCGCTGGGGTTCCCGGCCACGTTCGCGTTCGCAGAGGCCGCGAGAAGGGCGTTCGTGGCGGACCTGAGGTGCGGGGCCGCCGGGTTCGCGAAGCTGCCTCCGCTGGCGGGGCTCGGAGGAGGCGGTGACGGAGTTGGAGGAGGGGAGGAAGGAGAAGAAGAGGAGAGAGCGAACGGAAACCACCACCACCACCACCACCACCGCCACCGCAAAACCCCTCCTTCAACTCCCCCCTCCCTCTCCTTCCCCCGCCCCCTCTCCCGCGTCTGCGGCTTCGGGATCACCCCCACGGGTCGCATCCTCGCGGCCACGCGCAGCGGCCTCGCCGAGTGGCGCCTCGCCGAAGGGTGGTCTCCCAACTGCCACGTGGACGCGCCGCCGGCGTTCAAGAGAGCCGCCCGCGCTCTGCTGTGCGCCGGCGCGGCGCGGAAGGAGAGCAGGTCCCGCGAAGGTTCCGGGCCGTGGTCTTTGCCCACAGACGTGCTGCTTTCGATCGTGGAGATGGCAGCGCAGCCCAGGGGGGCCTGGGTGGGCGTGGGGCCGGGTGGAGAGAGGAGAGGAGCGGGGGCGGGGCAGCAGCAGCAGCCTTCGACGTCGACCTCTTCTTCGCCTCCGTCGTCGTCCTCGCCGCCGCCGCCGCCCCCACCTCCGAGGCCCGTCGTCAGGCTCTTGGCCCCCGCCGGCGGGACCACCTACGCTGCCGTCGTCGCCATGCGCGCGCCCTCGAGCACCGGCGGCGGCGGGAACAGTGCCGCGGCGGCGAGGGCGGCCGCGGCGGAGGCGGCCGAGCACGCGCACCTTTTCGAACAAGCCGGCGGCGGCGGCGACGATGAGGACCCCGGCGCGTGGTTTTCGAGGTAGAGAATGTTTTTTTCTTTTGTTTTCAGAACGCAGCAGCATCCAAAAAAACACAACAACAACAACAACCAGAACGACGTCAGCTTGTAAAACAATAACAACAACACAAAAAGTAGAAGCGCGAAAAATAAGCAGTTTTTCAAGTTCAGTTTGATTTACAAAGAGAGCGCCTCTGCCGCTCCCCGCAGCGCCGCCTCTGCCGCCGCCCGGGCGACCTTTCCGAGCAGCGCGCGGCACGCCGCCTCTCCCTCGTCGTCCTCTTCCAATCCTTCTCTCACGCCTTCCTCCCTCGCGGCCCGCAGAGCCGCGCGGGAGGCCGCCGCGGCGGCGATGCCGACGCGGGACTCGAAGGCGGCGAACGGGTCGGCCGCCGCGGCGCAGGCCGCCGTCGCGGCGGCGAGCCCCTTCGAGAGAGTTGTGAGGTTGCGCCCTCCCACCGCCGTAGCCGCTGCTGCTGCTGCTGCGGCCGCTGCTGCTGCGCGGCTGCCGAGCGGGCGCGGAGGAGGAGGAGGAGGGGGTGGAATCAGTGGAGGTGGAATCGGGGCAGCAGCGTCTTTCTCTCCTTCTTCTTCTTCCTCTTCGACCTCTTCGTCTTCTTCCTCCTCTTCAACTGTTTCCAGCTTCCGAGGAGGGAGCTCTTGCTGCTCCCGCTCCCGCTGCTCGCCCGCCCCGCGGCGACGGCGGCTGCGGCGGTCGCGCCGCTCCTCTGCATCCTCCTCGTCGCTGGTGTCGGCGAAGAAACCGTCGTCGTCTTCGTCGTCGTCTTCGTCGTCATCATCAGAGGTCGAGTCTTCCTCGTCCCCGCCTCCTCCGCCCTCGCCCGCCGCCGCCCTCCTGAAGGCAGAGAACGGCGTCGCCTCTTCCCCGGCGGTGGTCCTCCCTCGCCGCTTCAGCGTGCCCAGCGCGGAGGAAGGATTGTTGTTAGATTTAAAAGCGTTTCGAACAGCGACAAGCCTCGGCGGCGAAGGTGAGGGCTCGCCTCGCCTCTCGGCCTCCTCGGCCGCGGCCTCGAGCGCCCTCCGCGTCCCCGGGTCCCGCAGCCCCAGCGTCGTCTCGAGGCTGTCGAGCGAGAGGCAGGCGTCGTCGGCCAGGGCCGCGGCGGCGGCAGCGAAGGGGGCGAGAGGGGAGGAGACGAGGGCGAGCTTGCGGGCCGCGGAGAGGAAGGACTCTTTTCTGTTGTTGGCTCCGTTTTCGTTTTCGGCGGCGTTTTCGTTTTCGTCCGCGGCGGTGGCGGAAGCAGCAACAGCGGCGGCAGCAGCGGAAGAGGCGTTAAACTCCGCCTCGGCAGAGGCCACCGCCGCGGCCCTCGCCGCGGCCCTGACCTTCCTCGCCGCCGTCTCGAACGCCGCTCGGAGCCCCCTCGTGTCGACGCCGTACTCCCCGCGCGCGGCTGCGGCGGCGACAGCTGCCACAGGCGCCCTCCACGCGACGACGACGGCCGCCGCGGAGGTCGGCGCGGCGGTCGCCGCCGTCGCCGCCGCCGCGGCCCTCGTCGCTCGGACCATCCCGGCCGCCGCGGCGCTCGCCGTCACCGCCTCCAGCGCGCTGCCCGCCCGGGGGTCGCCGGCGATCCTGGCCCCGATCCAGCGCAGGGAGGCGTCCACTTTTCTGCGCAGGGGCTCGGCCCTGGAGGCCTCGGACTCCGGGAGCCAACGCGACGAGAGAGGTTGAGGAGGAGGTTGGGAGAGAGCTCGGGGCGTCGAGGGCGTCTCTGGTGGCGTCGTCGGCGTCGTCGTTTTCGCTTCCTTCTCTCTCTTCTTCTGCCTCCGCCGCAGCGCCGCGGCGACCCGGCGCACTGCCGCAGCCGTCGACGCAGAAACAGCGCCCAGCAAAACCTGCTCCGCTGCCTTGGAGGCGGCCTCCCAGCAAGAAGCAGCGGCAGAATCGGAAGAAGAAGAAGAAGAAGAAGAAGGAGGAGGCTTCGCGTCGGTGACGACGGAAAACTTCGAGCGCAGCCGCGCGGGCAGCCTCCTCTGGTGAGCTGCCGTGAAGGCCACGACCAGCACCCGCGGGCCACCCGAGCCGTTTCCAGCACTTCCGAAACTCGAAGGGACGTCGTCCGAGGAGTCCAGGGCGGCCTCGAGGGCGAGCCAGGTCGGGGACGGAGGTAAAGGGGAGTGGCCGCGCGGAGGCGGGAGGGGAGAAGTTGTGTCAAGGTCGTCGTCGTCGTCGTCGTCGGTTTCGTCGTCGTTTTCGATTTCCTCCTTCTCTTCTTCTCCCTCTCCCTCTCCTTCTTCTTCGTCGCTGTCCGCCTTCTTCTCCTCCCAGTCCCCGCGCCTGCTGACGGCCCAGGCATCGATGTCGGGCAGCACGAGCACAGAGGGCCTCCCGCCCGAGGCGGCGCGCGCGGCGGCGGCGACGGCGGCCGAAGCGGCAGAAGGGCCTCCGCCTCCGCCAGACAACGCGTCCGCGGCGCCGAACGAAAAGGCCTGGCACCCCGTCCGAGTCAGCACTCCGACCAGGGCTCGGGCCAGGGCTCGGGCCCCGGACCCGCCGGCGAGGAGGAGGCGACAGGGAGGTGGAGGCGGGCGGGACAGAGACAGAGGCGGAGCGGAGGAGGAGGAGGCGACGGCGAGAGCAGCAGCAGCTGCGGCGGAGGCGGCGTCGAGAGGAGAGAAAGGGTCAGTTGCTTCATCATTTTCCTCTTCTTCTTCTCCGTCGTCGTCAAACGCGCCCCCTTGCTCTTGCTCTTGCTCCTGCTCGCCTCCCTCTTCTTCGGCGACGCCACCGCCGACGCTGAGAGCAGCCGCGGCGGCGATCGCAACAGCGGAAGGAACGATTTCGCTGTTCCCTTCCTCGTTCTCTCCCTCTCCTTCTTTTCCTCCTCCTTCTTCGACTTCCGTCAAACACGAGACGGCGGCGTCCGCGGCGCGGGCGATCGCGCCTCGTCCGAGAGGAGCCCTGGCCACGGCGAGGGCCGCCAGCGAAGCGGCCGCCGCCTGCGCCACGAGCGGCGCCGCGGCGAAGTCGATCCCGGCGCAGCCCCTCTCGCTGCCTCCTCCTCCTGCTCCCGCCGCCGTCAAGGCCCTGGCCGAGGCCGGCGGCGGCGAGTCCGCGAGGGCGCGGGACCAGTCGAGGGGCAGGACCCGGATGCGGTCGAGGGCGGCCTCGAGCTGCGGGCGGGCGAGGAGGAGAGAGGAGGAAGGAGAGGAAGCGGCGGAAGAGGCAGAAGCAGAACTCGAAGCAGAAGAGGAAAACTGGGCAAACAGCTCGGGCGCGCCCCTCCTCGCCGCGGCCAGCGCCGCAGACCGCGCGAGCGCAGCGAGGTCCGCGCCCGCGAACCCGTCGGTCGCGGCGGCCACGGCGAGGAGCGTGCTTCTCGCCGGCGGGCGGAGCAAAGAAGAAGAGCGAGAGGAAGTTTTGTCGCCGCCCTTTTTCGAAGGGAACCCTCTCCCCCACCTCCGAGTGTGCGCCCGGAGGATCGCCGCCCGGTCTTCCATTCCCGGCAGCCTGAAGCAGATCTCCCTGTCGAGCCTCCCAGGCCTCCGCAGGGCAGGGTCCAGCGCGTCGGGCCTGTTGGTGGCGGCGACGAACGCCACCTGTCCCCTCGGAGACAGACCGTCGAGCAGTGAAAGCAAAGTGGCGACGACGGAGGCGTGCGTCGTCGCAGAGGCGTCGTCGGTGTTGCTGCCCTTCTTCCTCGCCGGCGCCAACCCATCTAATTCGTCGATGAAGACCAGCGAGGGGGCGTGGCGGGAGGCCTCGTCGAAGAGCAGGCGCAGGGTGCGCTCGGCGTCGCCGGCGAACTTGCCGAGGCAGTCTGCTCCCCGGCGGGCAAAGAGCGACAGCGGCTTGATCGTCGTCTGCTGTTTCTCGCTGCCGCTTCCTCCTCCTCCTTGTCCTTCTTCGCCTCCTTCACCTCCTCCTTCTTCTCCTCCTTCTTGGCTCTTCGCCGCGGCCCTGGCTGCGGCCCGCACCAGCGCCCGCACGGCGTGAGTTTTCCCCGTGCCCGGCGGACCCGTCAACAGCACCCCGGCCGGAGGGGAGACGCCGAGCTCCTCGTAGAGGCGAGGGTAGAGCAAAGGGAGGAGCACGGCCTCGCGCAGCGCGGCGACGGCTGGCGCCGCGCCCGCGAGCTCAGCAAAGGCCTCCCGCCCCTCGCCTTCGCCGTCGTTTCCGTTCTCCCCGGCCTTGCCGGCGTCCAGGAGCGTGGGAGCGAGCGCGGCGCGGGACCTGCGCTCGCGGCGGGCCTCCCTGCGGCGGAAGCGGGACTCGTCGGCGTCAGCGTCGTTGTTCTCGGGTTCGTTTCTCCTCCGTCGCCGTCGCCGGCCTCCTCCTCCGTCTCCTCCGTCGTCGTCGAGAAGGTCGAGGTCGAGCAGCCCTTCCCGCGCAGCTGCCCGCGCCCTCGCGGCGGCCTCTCTGGCCGCGGTGCGGGCCACGGCGGCGACGACGTGCTTGCGCGATCCTTTCGGGGCCGCGGTAGGCGGAGGCGGCGACGCGGCGAGGCGGCGCTGCTCCCGCGGGAGCTGTTGGGGTTGGCCGCCGCCGCCGCCGTCGCCGCCGCCGTCGCCGCCGTCGTCGTTCCCTTTCTTGCCCCCCGCCCCCGCCGCCGCCGCTTCGACCTGCCGCGCCCTCTCGGCGGCGATCTCGGCGGCGAACCACCTCGCGTGCGTCGGGCACGCCAGCGCAAACCTCGACGCCACCAGACCGCAGCAGGAAGAGGTCGAGGCGGCGGAAGGAGCGGCGGCGGCGGCGCAGGGGAGGTGGTACGAGGCGCTGCACTCCGCGACGCGGCACCCGACGGTGGCGCCGCGGCGCCCGCAGGCCGCGCAGCGGAGGTGGCGCGAGCGGCGGAGGGCGGCGCGGATGCCCATGATGGTGCCGTGCTCGGTCTCGTAGGTCTGCCGGGGTTGAGGTTGAGGTTGAAAAGGAAGAAAGAGTGGAGAAGGAGAGGAGGGTGAGGTTGGAGAGAAGAGCGACGACGTCGAACGAATGCCCATCGATTCGGCAACGGCATCGAACAGCTCAACCTCTCTCTTCCTATCCCTGTTCTTCTTCTCTCTCTCTCTCTCTCAGATTCTCCCAATCAGCCCAATACGAAAGCATTCATTCTCACCTCCCCGCTCCACAGCGCGCAGTGCCTGTGGACCACGTCCGGCGCCGACAGCGCGATCAGCGGCCCGACGACGTCGTCCCGACCGACGTCGACGGCCGATGACGACGAAGATGGAGGCGCCGCGGCGACCTCGATCATCGGGCCCAGGGCCCCGCCGCAGGCCGAGGCGGTGCCACCGCAGAAGCCGCAGGTGGCCATGGCGGTGTCGGGGGAAGAAGGGAGAGAAAAGAGAGAGCAAAGAGAGAAGAGAGAGAGGGGCAGTCTCTCGTGAGAGAAAGAGATTTGAGGAGGTGCGCTCGTTTTTTCTACGTTTACTTTCCAAAAAAAAAAAAGAAACCGAAACCCAAAGAAAGACGAAAAAACCCAAAAAATGGCGACGACGACGACGACGACCAGCAACAAGAACAACCGCCCGCTCTCCGTGAGGCACCGCACGCCGTCGAAAAAGGCCCTCGAGTTGGCAGCCCTGGAGCAGCAGGCGGAGCAGCAAAAGGTGAGATGAGTTGAGAGAGAGATAAGAAGAAGAAGAAGAAGAAGGGAGGGTCAAAGGCAAATGAGGAAAAAAACTCTCTCGCTCAAAAGCCCTTTTCTCTCTCTTTCCCCAAAAATAAGAAATCCAGCTCCGCCGATCGCTTTCTTCCACGTCAGAGGAAGCGGGGGAGGGAAGGCGAACTATGGCGACGACAAGCTCTCTCGACCTCGGAGGAGGAGGAGGAGGAGCGACCGAGAACGAAAACGGCGAGAACAAGAACGACGACGACGCCTCTTCGCCTCGGCGGCCTCCGCAGCTGTTCCCTCTGCAGCAGCTCCCCTCTTCCTCCGGCGCCGACGCCTCCGCTGAAGGAGAAGAAGAAGAAGAAGACGACGATGACGACGAAGATTACGAAGAAGAAGAAGAAGAGGAAGGAGGCAACGGACTAGAAAGGCCCAGGCGCAGCGCGAGAGTGAGGGCGGCGGCGGCAGAGCCGGCGGCGGCAGCGGCGGTCAACAAGCAGCGCAGAGGTATTTGATCGTTCTTCTCTTTCTTCTCTTTCTTACCGCGCGCGTCTCTCTCTTTCTCTTCTGCTTCTCATTCCACCTCTTCTTTCGACCGTAACAAAACCTCCCAGGCCGGCCCGCGAAGGCAGCAGAAGGAGCTGCTCCTCCCATTCCTCCTCTCGCCGCCGCCGCCGCCGCCGCCGCCGCCGCCGCCGCCGTTGTCGTCGTCAAGAAGACGAGAAGCACGACCAAGAGGAGGCCGCGAGCCAAGGCGGCCTCCGCAGCGGCAGCGAAGAAGCAGCAGCCGGCTCTGCCCAACAGGAGCCCCGAGAGGAGGAGGAAGGCGGTGTTCGCGCTGCGGGCGCCGCTGGAGTAGAGAGTGGAAAAAGGAGGGGAGAGGAAGAGAGAGAGAGATGAGTTTTTTTTCCCCGCCGGGTTTCGAGAGAGAGAGAGAGAGAGCGAGAGAGTAAGAAGAGGCAAGACGAAAAGGTTTCGCCTTTCCTCCTTCTTTTTGCTCGAAGCGATCAAAGCTGCTGCTGCTGCTGCTGTTGCCGCTGCGGCTCTGATCGCAGAGAGAGAGAGAGACGAAGGGAGAGAAGCGCCGCGGAGGGGGGCTCTGCGCGGCGGGCTTGGCTCTTTCCCTCCTCGCACCTCTCCTCTCTCTTTCTCTCTCTCGTCCTTATTTGCACTTTTTCTCTTGGATTCCAGGAAGAAAAAAAAGAGGCGCGCTTTTTCTCCTCCAACAGAAGAAAAAACGCGTGATACAGAAATAGATAGTTTCCAACTCTGACGAGGAACTGTGGGAGAAAAAAAAGAACTCTCTCACTTTTTCCCTTTGTCTTTTTTCCCTCTCTTTTGCTTTTTTCGTTCATCCCCCCCTCTCCCCTTTCCCCCTCCCCCCCTCCCCCCCCCCCCCCCCCCCCCCCCCCCCCCTCCCCCCCCCCCCCCCCCCCCCCCCCCCCCCCCCCCCCCCGGCGCTCCCCCTTCCTCCCCCTCCGAGACCTCCCAACCCCCCGTTTCGGGAGGGTATCACCACTTACCCGCGCTCGACGTCGCTTGCGCTCCGCGCGAGTGGACGGAAAACGAGCTCTTTGGCCCCCCAAAAGAGGAAAAGAGAGGGCACGCCTCTCGGCTTGCTTGTCACGCTAGTCGCGTTTTCCTTTTTCTCAATCGATCGACGTCGCCCCCGGCGACCGGACCTCCGACCCACTTCAAGCGCGTCAAGGTGAGCGTTTCGCGGTTGTTTCGGCGGTGGCCTCACGCGCGATGGGTGAGATGCGATACATTGCACGGTTCCGCGTGGAGATGCGTGCGATTGCGAGCCCGGAAGAGGCGTCCGCGGGGGCGGGGAAGTTGGGGATGATTGAAGGGTTTGTTTCGTGTTTTCTTCTCTTCGTTGATCCTTTCGTTTTGCATCATTTTTCGACGAGCGATCGCGGCGCCTGCAAGCCTCTTTCCGGCGCTTCCGAGGTCCACTAACTCGCCCAGGACGACTGCAAACGACGCGATCTCGCTCCTCTGCCGGTCGGCGGATACGAATTGCGGGCGCGAGAGGCCGCGGCGGGGCGTTAAAAATGGATGCGTCGCTGGAAAAAGAGAAAAAGGAGCAAGCAGAGAGAGAGAGAGAAAAAAACCAAAAGACCCTCGAGCTCCGACTTCCTCACTTCCCCCTTTTTCTCCCCCCTCGTGCTGACGCAACTCGCCCTTTTTCCACAAACCCCTCAGGCACTTGTTTGAGCCGAGTCGGATTAATTTTTTTTCTTCTTCACAGAAAAAAAAACAGAAGCAAAAAAAAAAAAAATGCCGTCGGCTCCGAAAACCCCGACCAAGGGCGGGCCCGCTGCCTGCGCCCCCGAGCCTCACTGCGCCGTCGCCGTGACTCCGCCTTCCTCTCCCGGCAAGCGCGGGAGGCCCGCCCCCTCCGCCGCGGAGCTGCTGTGCGAAGGGAAGAAGGGGAAGAGGTCGCTGTTCGTGCCTTCTTCTTCCTCTGGTACTCCTTCTTCTGCGGCAGAAGAGGAGCACCTCGAGCTGCTGACGACGACGCCGAGAGCTGTCAAGCCTGCCGCCGCCGCCGCCGCGGCGCTCTTCTCGGCGCGCAGGCCGCCGCTCCCGCGCCCGCCGACCTTCGCGTTCCCGAGGCTGTCCCAGCGCGGGAGCGACGACACGATCACCAGCGGCAACAACGGCGGGAACGGCAGCTTGAACAACAACAACAACAGCGGCAACGGCAACACCAGCAACAACAACAACAACAACAACGGAAGAGGCTTTTCGTCATCGTCGTCGCTCGCGTCCGTCGAGGGCTGGGCCGCCGCCGCGGCGAAGAAGGCAACGGCCGCGGCCGCGGCGGCCTGCTCCGCAAACCTGCTGCTCCCGCGCTCGCCGCCGCCGCGCCTGCGCGCCCCGCGGGCGCTGCTCGAAGCGAGCTCCCCTCCGAACGCGCTGGGGTGCGGCGAGGGAGGAGAAGGAGCAGAGGCGCCACCGGCGTCGCCGCTGGCTTCGCATCTGGCTTCGCCTCTGGCGTCTCCTGTCGCGGCCGCCGTGGCTGGGCTGCAGCTGTCGTCGCCTGCCGCTCCTGTCGCCGCCGCCGCCGCTTTGCCGCCGCCGCCGCTGCGCCGCGCCTCTGACTCTTTCCTCAACTTGGCTTTGGTCGAGGTCGCTCCTCCTCCTCCGCCGGCGCCGGCAGCGCGAGAGGAAGAAGAGGAAGAAGAAGAAGAAGAGGCACAGGGAGCGGGCGACGAGGGCGAAGACGAAGACAGCTTCGTGACCCCGTCCCGCCGCATGAGCCTGGACGACAGCGACTGCGGCGGCTGCGGCGGCTGCGGGGACAGCGCCGAGAGCCCGCGCAGGAGGAGGCTCCTGCTGCAGCGCTCGTCGTCATCGTTCTTCCAGCAGATGAACACCACCACCACCAACAACGGTAACGACGGCAGCAGCAGCAGAAGCAGAAGGGACCCCCCGCCGACGCCGGCGCCCCCGCCTCCCCCGCCCCTGCCCCCGGTCTCGTGGCTCGCCGAGGCGCAGCAGGACCTTGCGTGCCACGCGGCCGCCGCCGCGGCCAACGCTCTCTGGCTCCCGTCGTCGGCGGCGACGGCGGTGGCGACGGCGGGCGGCGCTTGCGGCGCCGCGGCCCTCGCTCCTCTTCCTGCCATCGCCTCCTCCGCGCTCTCCTCCGGGACGATGGCGGCGGCGGCGCTGCTCCCCCCGCGCCCCCCCTCGAGGAACAGCCTCGCCTCGGCGGAGCCGGCGGGGGAGTCGGTGGCTTCCGACGGCGGCGCTGGCGTCTTGGGCTTCGAGAGCGATGCCGCAACGGCGATGACGGCACACGCCATCTCCTCGCGCGCGCCGCCGCCGCTGCCGCCGCTGCTGCCTCCGTCGCGCTCGTCGCTGACGCTGCAGCTGCAACAGACGACGAGGACGTCCCTCCCTCGCGTCTCCTCCGGCGCTGCCTGGGACGCATGTTACAGCGCCGTCGCCGACGCCGGGTTCTACTTTCAGGAGGACGGCGACGGCGAGGCGGCGGCGGCGGCGGCGGCAAAGCTGGCTCTCGCCGGCGACAACGGCGGCAACTTTGCTGCCGCCGCTCCCCAGCAGCAGCAGCAGCTGTCCCGCGACGACCGCCGCCACAACCACGAGGTGCGGTATCACCAGCAGCAGCAGCGCGAGCAGCAGCGGCAGAGCCGGAGCCAGCGCGAGCGCCTTTCGGGACGCGGCTGCTCTGTCTGAAGAAGAGAAGGAAAAAAAAAACCCCGACTTTTTTTTCTTTTTCTTCTTCTTCTTTCGCTCAACTCTTCCGACGGAAGAGAGAGAGTGGGGAGGGGGGGGGGGGCGGGGGTGGCGACATCTACTGATTCACCAGTGCCCTGGCGTCCCTCCCCTTTTCTTCCTTCCCCGATCCCGCAACCCTCCCCCCCCCCTCCAACCAAAACCCATACAAAAAAAAAAACGAAACGAACAACGACGACGACGAATGACGAGCAACGACAACAACAACAACAACTCCCCTTCCCCTCCACCGTATCCACCCTCCTTCCAAGCGAGCTCCATTCTACTTACTTA
>Ga0114918_10000343_pt1 | contig 40179 bp, 55 predicted proteins | sample LantaG_FD_87015 | JGI IMG/M metagenome (GOLD analysis project Ga0114918, IMG submission 87015) | Deep subsurface microbial communities from Baltic Sea to uncover new lineages of life (NeLLi) - Landsort_02402 metaG | ecosystem: Environmental > Aquatic > Marine > Oceanic > Sediment | place...
GTCCCAGCTCGGTCTCATAAGCCGTACCACATAGGTTCGAATCCTATTCCTGCGACAATAAGAAATATCCTTTAGTTTAGGTTGTCCTGTGTAGGGACATTAAAACAACTTGAGAAAGTTTGATAATTGAATTAACAATAAGGATTTAAAATTTTTTAAAAATATGTCTGGCGCCTCGGTAGCGGTCGGGTCTCCAAAACCTTGATGAGTGGGTTCGAATCCTATCAGACATGCAATAAATATGAAGACGCCGTGAACTATAAATTGCAAGATGTAGTTCAACTAAAAACGAGGGTAAAAGTCCTATCTTGCTTTTATAAGAAAAAGTTGTTTAAATAATGGGTGTGTATGCAAATTGGCTGAAGCAAGCGGTCTGTAAAATCGTGACGACTGATACATTGTAGGTTCGAATCCTTCCATGCCCTGGTCGAACAAAAATCCAATTCTCCAAAGATGATGTGAAATATGTTGGAGAATTATTGAATGATATAGTGGAAGAAGATAAATTAAACGCATTAATTAAATTTATGTCAACAAATAATTAAAAAATCTAAAAATGAACAAAAATATTACAAATTTAGCAGAAGATTTGGATAGAATTATTAATAGTGAAGTTAATAATAGAATCTCACATATGAAACTTGTATCATATGAAGAATTATTTAATAGATGTTTGGAAGATATACAAGATTTGATTAAAGAAACTCGAAAAGATATTCAAGATTTGAGTGAAAGTAATTTATCAATTAATAGAATTGAGCAAGAGGGATATTTGAGATGTTTGATAAATACAGAAAGTAATATGTTATATAATAAAAAATATATGATAGATGACTCCAATGATGAATAGTGTTAGAAAATACTTCGAAATTTTGGAATTTAGTAATATGATAGTGTTGGATATTTTTAACACTATCATATCATCATTAGACAATTCCAAAACTTATCAATATTCAATTAATTACAATTTAGATATGCAAATAATTCTAAGTGTTAATTTAGTTGAAGGATATACTAATATTTTAGTTGATAATGATTGTGATATTAGTTTCATGTATTTTGATAACAAACGCTCAACAATTGAATCATATAGAAAAATGTTCTATTTCACTGATAATTACGAAATAGGGACAATTATCCAACATTTAATTAATCCAACAGCAAACCCTTCTAACATTGAAAATAGTATATCTAATTACCGTAATTATCTCGTGGTGGCTGGAATTGGTTATCGCACTCCGTCTGGAGCGGAGAGAATACAGGTTCGAGTCCTGTCCATGAGACCAGGTTTAAATATGGGAATATATCAATTGGTAGATTACTCCGTCAGGAGCGGAGAGGCTGCAGGTTCAAGTCCTGTTTCCCATACTATATTAAAAACATATTTGACTGTAATGAAGTTGGGTATATTGATATTAAATAAGTTCAAATCTTATACGGAGGGCGTTAATAACTACCCTTGGTGTTATCAAATCAAATATTTTTTAATTGTTTTAAATATGGGGCAGTAGCTCAAAGGCTGAGCACCTCGTTTGCAACGAGAAGGATATGGGTTCGACCCCCATCTGTTCCACACATAAGAAAAAGTTAATATTGGTCCTATGGCGTAACTGGATAACGCAAGCGCCTTCTAAGCGAAAGACTACAGGTTCGAATCCTGTTAGGATCACTATATGGGTATTATGGCAGAAAGGCTATGCACTTGATTGTGAATCAAGACTACACGGGTTCGAACCCCGTTTTTACCCCTAGAACATTTAAAGTTACTAATCCTGTATAAGATCCGAAAATCTTATTCACGTAATTTGTTCAAAACTGAAGAGTTTATGAAGATTACATAGAGTGACATATTTGTGATATAATATGACAGGTTTTTATACCTAGATGTTGGAATGGTAGACATGTCAGTTTCAAAAACTGATGCCTTAATTGGTGTATGGGTTCAAATCCCATTCTAGGTACAATTGTTGAAAGAAAACGTTGTTTATTTAAAAGGTCCCATAGCTCAGCCTGGTTAGCAGCACTCCGCTCATAACGGAATGGTCGTAGGTTCAAATCCTACTGGGACCACCCATATATGCATATTAGGTCAGTTTGCATATTGTCTCGCGAACAATTGTAAATTTAGAATCGTAAAACATTTTAAAGGTCGGTGGTTTGAGTCCACCCATAATACACAGTATCATGTAGCTCAGTGGTAGAGCGTTAGAATGTTTTACAATTATACCTTGGTGGTGAAATGGCAGACACGATGGACTTAAGATCCATTCCGCAAGGGTGAGGGTTCGAATCCCTCCCGAGGTACTATTTAAGATTAAGTTTTTTGAAAATTGGGGGATAAATGGAATTGACAGCAATGTTAGGTTTTAGTAAGCGTGTCGAGACAAGTGTAATTATCTCGTAAAACATAGTACATAACAATTTTGAATGGAGCTTCTGCACCACGTCTTTTGGCTGCTGCTTAATCCTTAGGGATTTCGAGTCTGCCGTGTAAAGTTGAGATCGTTGACTCCGATAGTACAACTCCTTTGCAAAACGGACAAAAATTATTCGGAAAAAGATTCATATTAACTATTAGTATGATGGTAATTTAAATAGTAAAATTTCTTTTAGGTTCTTTATATTATACTAATTGAAATTTTTAAATGAAACAAAAATATAAATACACATGTAGAAAGCTAAAATGCTTCTTTGACTGGACGAGGGTTCGACTCCCTCATCCTCCACAATGAACAATTCTATGCATAGAAACATAGAATTGTTAAAATTGAACTTTAAAATAGTCATCATGCGCGCGAGACTATCACTTGGGATGTGTGGTTCGAATCCACAAAGTTCAGCAGAAAATATTTTTGAATTAATTTTCAAAAACTTTCAATTCAAAAGGAATTGTATTATAATATTATTGTAATTTAAAACAAAACAAATGTTGTTGAAATACAACTGAGAGCAGGCCTGCGTTAAATAGCTATTCAATACTGCTCAACTGAAAACGTTGAGAGTGAGGTCCTAGAGAATTGAATGATTGATTTTAAATTATAAAAACATCATGAATTTAGAAACACTAAATGATTATAATGGGAGGCACCATGTCATAAAAAAACGAATTTAGTATTGTAATGATGTTTTTAATTTGGTACTATAGCTCAGTTTGGTAAGAGCGCCTGTTTGAAGAGCAGGAGGTCATAGGTTCGATGCCTATTGGTACCACAAAGAAAAAGTTAATAAAAATAAATTACAAAAACTTTCAAATTACAAAGTATTGTTTTATAATATTATTGTAATTAACAACAAACAAGTTATTTGACATTGCTGGAAAAATTAAAATAAAGATATTAATTAGTGTTACTATGGATTCTATATCACAATTTGGCATTGTGAAGAATAAGATAACAATAATGTTCTGTCTAGAATATATCTAAATTGTTCTATTCGTCTATTGGTTAGGACGCTAGGTTTTCAACCTGGAAAGAGGGGTTCGATTCCCCTATAGAACACCAAGATACAATTTTGCTTTGCTAACGGTTAAAACCCTTTTAAAGGATGCTTTGCCTACAGTTAAATTAATTGTATTTTAAATTACAGTGTCGTCGAGTCGACCGGTCAAATAAGCGCGGGCTTTACAAAAATATTTTTTGTATGTGGGTCCAGCCCCATAAATTTGAATAGGAAGTAATGAATTCTGTAATTTTTTAAAAATATAGGATATGCAGTGGTGCGTATTGAGGGTTCCAAACCTCATCTGAGGTTCGACTCCTTAGTCCTATGCTAAAATTAAATTTTTTTAAATTGCAAATGTAACTCAGTTTGGTCAGAGTCTCTGCCTTCCAAGCAGTTGGTCGCAGGTTCAAATCCTGTCATTTGCTCCATGAACATTATGTGTTCAAAGAAACTTAAATCTATGATACTGATGCGACTGCAATCAATTCAAACATTTTAGATTTATATAACATTTATATTAGTTTGCAGACTTTTATTGAATGTTATGCCATGTAGCTTAACGGCAGAGCAGCGGGCAGGACGCCCGCAGATGTAGAGTTCGAATCCTACCATGGCGACAAATATTTAAAAATAATTAAAATTGATTCTGTAGCTCAGTTGGTTATCCGTAAGGTGTAGAGCATCCGACTTTTAATCGGGAGGTCCTAGGTTCGAGTCCTAGTAGGATCACAATAAAGAAATTAGAATATTCCGCGTGCGAATCATTATTTTGTTGGAGTGCGCACAAAGGCAAAGTTTGCAGACCATTAGTGCTGTAATTTAATTGATTACAATTTGTGCTAAAAACAGTATAGAAACTGTAAAATGAGGTGGTCTGCCGCACGCAGGAATATTCGCTAAATTATATGAGTCTGAAGCTCAAGTGGACGGGCACCTGACTTTTAATCAGGGGGTTGCGGGTTCGAAGCCCGCTAGGCTCACAAAAGTTTTTACTCGGGATCTTATTTTGTACTTAAAACAAACCCGAATTTTATATTGGTTTATGGTGTAACGGTAACACAACTGGTTTTGAGCCAGCAATTTGAGGTTCGAATCCTTGTAGACCAACAAATAAATCGTAGTGTAGAGGAGCGGCCGTCCTCGCTAGGCTCATAACCTGGAGACCGTGGGTTCGAATCCCGCCACTGCAACAAATTTCAAGATTAATTACCTTGAGACTGAATGATTCGAAGCATTCGGATTGATTATTGGTGTATGGGCACGGAGGCCGTAATTGGAACCTCGGGAATAAGGTTCGAATCCTTGTTAATCAACAAAATACGTTCTGTAGCTCATTTGGTTAGAGCGTTCGCCTGATAAGCGAGAGGTGATAGGTTCAAATCCTATTAGAACGACAATAAGCAACTAGGTATAATTGGAATCGCGAGCTAATAACTCAAGAATCCTTGATTGCTGAGAATCCTAAAAATTCATGTTGCTTTTTAAAAATGCCTTGGTGTTGGAACGGTAGACATGCTGGTTTTAGAAACCAGTGCTCGTAAGGGTGTGAGGGTTCAAATCCCTCCCGAGGTACTATAGTAGAAGTACTGTGAAGTTTTTGTCATTACTTTAAAAACAGATGATGGTTGTTTGAATATCTCCTAAACAATATTCACATTTTATATGTGGTGTAAGAACCCATACAAGTTTCAGACAAACTGTTGAAAATCATAGCATATTAACTTGATGTGCGATGGACTTATAATAAGCTAAACGTGAGTCCATTTTTTAAAATTGGTTCTATAGCTCATTTGGTTAGAGCGTTCGCCTGATAAGCGAGAGGTGATAGGTTCAAATCCTATTAGAACTACAAAAATAAAAACAAATTGTCTTCTTAGCTCAGATGGTTAGAGCGCTTGACTGTTAATCAAGATGTCACAGGTTCAATCCCTGTAGAGGACGCAATGAACATTATTGTTCAATTTAGAGGATGCCTCATATTGGTGATAAACAAGTTTTGAACGCTTGGGGTATGTTAAAGTTCGGGGTTCGAATCCTCCATCCTCTGCCCAAGACAATGAAAGAAGCGGTAACAATAGTTTAAATTAAACGGCGAAAAAGAACGCTTTCAAAGTCAAAAATTAATTTCTCACGACCTATGAGATAGCAATGGTGAAGTCGCCGGGCTTTCAACTCGGAAATGGTGGGTTCGAATCCCACATAGGTTACAGTTTAAGTTGATATGAGAATGCGAAATTCATTTAGAACTATTGAGATATACTGCTCAAAGTATCAACTTTTATTATCAAATGTGTTATCTTTACAGTGTGGAGAACTGTTGCGTACGGTGAGTGCGATGCCTAAAGGCTAAGGAAAAGACTAGAATGAATTATGAGTTTATTATTTATCCGGATAAATGTAAATTTAGAATTTGTTTGTTGATGTTGGTTCGAATCCTCCATGACACACAATTTGTCATTTACCTTGTGTATGTGACCTACAAAGGTCTTGTATGTTAGATGCGAAAAATATCATACAAAAATTGTAAGGCTTGGCAGGATAAAGTTCTCATGAGACTTTTTGGGCGATATCCCTATCGTAGGTTCGAATCCTACCCTTACATCTATGAACGTATGCATCACCATACAATTCAGAGGTTTGTGTTATTGTTGTGATGAATGATGACATAGATTACAAGCAGTATATAGCTCAGCTGGTTAGAGTGCTTGACGATTAATCAAGAGGTCACGGGTTCGAGTCCCGTTATGTTGCCAAAAACTTTCGTAAGGTATATCGGTAGTGGATTTTACTTTATATCAATTTATTTTTAATTATTTCTATGTGCACGTAGAAATCTTGAAGTTCTAAATTGTTAAGTAATAAAACCGACCCTCTATCATGAAGGGTAGTGATGCAGGTTCGAGTCCTGTCCTTACAACAAATAAGAAGTAGTTTGGAGATTATGGGTATGAAATCCCATTACTTTGTAACAACATAGTATAGACTAATATTCAGTAGGAAAGTCACCAAGAATAGTTTGTTAATTAAAGATAGATTTGAAATTAACAAGTACTAAGATTAATTGCAAGATCTTAGGAAAAACTTTCAAAATACATTAATACTTGTTATTATATTTGTATAAATTAAAAAATAATACAATCATGATAAAACATATAGACAATTTCAAAGATTTTATAATAAAAGAATCTATGAATAAAACAAGTTTTGAAACAATTAATAAAACAATAAGAACATATATAAAATATGTTTTGGAAACTGATAAAAAAATTAATGAATTTGTTCCAAACTCACACATTGCTGAAATCTTTAAAGAAGTTCTAATTTATTCTGAATTAGAATCTAAAAACGAATGGGTGTTCAATAATGTTAAACATAGCCCTTATGATTCAATTGGTAAAAACAACCCTAATGATTATGACATAATGTCAGATGGGAGATATTTGAAAAAAGAAACATATAGTGTTGGAATTAACCATTTATTGATTCCAGAATATTTCGATTTAAAAAGATTAAAAACTGATGGTATTTCTGAAATACATGATATTTATCAAAAAATAAGAGAAAAAAAAGATAGTGTTAGAAATAATATGATATTAGGTCGAATTGTTTTACGAGATTATACATACCCACAATTATCAAAATCTTACAAATTAAAAATCAAATAAAGTTAGTGAGATTTTTTCTTTTAAAACTCTATTACAAGATCTTAGGAAAAACTTTCAAAATACATTAATACTTGTTATTATATTTGTATAAATTAAAAACAAATTGTGAAAATTTTCAAAAATTTTTATATCATGAAACTAGGTAAAAAAATAAATAATAAAACAGTTGTTTTGGTTGTTAAAACAAACTTAGACACTGCGCTTGGTTCTTCATATAGAGATGAATATTTATTGAAAAATCCACATGGTTTTTCAAAAGTAACAAAAATTCACAAAAGTAAAAAAACTTACAAAAGAAATAACAAAATCTTTTTGTAAAAACTTTCAAAAAACTTTAACATTTGTTATTATATTTGTATAACAATTGATTAAAATAAAAACATTACAACTATGAATAATATTACATCGGCGGTTTTCTAAGTACTTAACTTAAAAAATTGTAAATTATGTCTAGAAGTAAAAAGAAAAATCCTGTACTAAAAGATAAAGGTTTGAGAAGAAAAGAATACTCAAAAATTATCAGAAGAGTACAAAAACAATACGTTTCAGAAATTGCAAAAGGCAATGAAGATATTGCAATACCACATCAATATTCTATCATTAATGGATATGATATTTGTGATTATGTTTTTGCATATTTCAACAAAAACAGTTATTATACTGATGAGGAATGGAAATCTTCAATTGAACGTATCAAAAGAAAATAAAGAAGGAGGGAAAGTGTTCATGGTGAAATATCAGGAATATTTTATCACTAAGTCTGACAGCTTGGAAGGTGTATTTGTCAGGATATAATGATAGAACAAACTACCCGTTTTGAAAATTAAAAATGTTCCTGTAGCTCAGATGGTTAGAGCGCTTGACTGTTAATCAAGATGTCCTAGGTTCGATTCCTAGCAGGGACGCCAAAATAAATAAGCCGGAGTAGCTCAGTTGGATTAGAGCGTCTGTTTTGTAATCAGAAGGTCACGGGTTCGATTCCTGTCTTCGGCTCTGTGAACATTTTTTGTACCTATAATAATATTTGTTATGTGATATAAAAATAAAATAGAGTTGTAGCACAACGGTAGTGCAGGTGATTGTCTATCACAAGGTTGTGGGTTCGAATCCCATCTTCTCTGCCTTAAAACATTATTTTATGAAAACTTATAATAAAGAAAGGTTATTTGTTTTAATTGTATTATTATTGCCTTTAATATTCAATTCTACATACATAGAATTATTAAGTGCAATTGCAATTTGGGTGACATTTCAGCATCATCAGGTTGCATCTAGAATGCAAGAAAAACAAAATAGAGATAATCCAAGTGTAGGTTGTCATAAGAAATTAAACTTATATTTTTATATAAAAGAAATACTTTGGGTTATTTTTTATATTTTAATTGAAGCTTATTCAGGTATTATAGGAAGTATTATATTTTTATTATACCCAAGATGGCGAAATTATCATTTACAAAGAAAAAATAATTTTTAAAATACGAAGTGTTGACTTGTTTAATTGTTGAAATTAACTGGTGGTCAGCCCCAATTGGGAGTGTTTGCGAATAATTACATCACTCCCAATTATTTATAAAAATTGCAACAAAAAATGCCTGTGTAGCTCAACTGGATAGAGCAACTGATTACGAATCAGAAGGTTGGGGGTTCAAATCCCTTCAGAGGTACGAGAATAATATTACAATTGGGGGTGGTGGAATTGGTATACACATTGCATCTAGGTGCAAAGAATAAGTTCAAGCAAATATTAAACTGTCATGGGTTTAGTACTGCAATATAATTAGTGAACATGAACATTGATTGTATAATGAATTTTGAGGGTTCGAGTCCCTCCTCCTGAACTAATGAACTAAACTAAATAAAAATGAAAGGTTGGAAAACAGAAAGAGACCGGAAATCTAATTTTGAATTAGTTCCTTATATCAAAAAATTTCTTGCAGAACATGCAAATCAAGATGCAAGAATTTATGTTGGAACTGATAGTCAAAATTTAAAAAGACGGAAGGCAACAGGTTATGTTACTTGTGTTGCAATTCATTTAGGTACATTTGATGGGAAAGAATTTCATGGGCAAGGTGTTCATGTTATTTACAAAGAAACAAAGAAACCTAGAATCTACGACAATTGGACTCGACTTTGGGGTGAAATTAATATTTCATATGAAATCGCAGAACATTTAAAGGGTTCAGGTATTTCAGTTTATCGTGTTGATTTGGATTTAAACACTGAAGAAATACCAAGTATTTCTGGTTTCAAATCACAAAAATTAGTAGCAAGTGGAGAAGGTTTGTTTAGAGGTTATGGTTACTTAGTAACATCAAAACCTGATGTATTATTTGCAACTTGTGCTGCTGATACATTAATACATAGAATATCTTGGAAAAAAGTTCCATTTTCATAAAGACGTACACGAAAGTTTCATTAGGAGTTTTGCTTCGAAGCAGAGTTTGAGTTCGGCAGAACAATTACTAAAGAGTTTTATTTTATCAGATCTGATAATTTTGAACAGTGATAGACCGTCTATGTGCAAGACATAGAACACCTTAAATTCCTTTTGAAGCTTTCATTTTTGATTGTGTAGTTCAGTTGGTTAGAATGCTTGGTTGTCAACCAAGTGGTCACGGGTTCAAATCCCGTCACAATCGCAATTAGGTAACTACTAGAAGTTATAAAGAATCGTTGACAGAATGGCTGCCTAATTTTAAAACACAGGTACCTATAGTGATGTAGGTGGATATTGAGAAATAGTACTACTCAACACCGGATTCAAACGCCGATACCTGTACTAAAAAAATAATTTTTCAAAAAACTTTCAAAAACATTAAACTTTTGTTATAATTATAATATAACAATTAAATAACAAACAATGAAACAATTGCGAAATTTTATTTTTAAATGTAATGGTGAAATAATTGATTCATTTCGTGGCAATGTTACACCAAAACAAATCGGTGACACTTTCACTATAGATAGATTTGAAGAAAATGTAATACAGTGTGTTACATATGAGGTAATTTCAATATCAGAAGATACATTCATTTGTAAAAAAATTGATACTGCATTTTCTAGAAAATATTAAAAAATAAGGCATAGATAGTTCCTATTACAAAACTCAACTTTAATTGGAAAAATACTATCCGCCTTTTTAAATTATACGTATAGCAAAATTGATATTTGTGCAAAAGTGACAAATATAAGCTGATACCAATCCTTGAGAGAATCGTGTTTTGTTATAAAATACAGAGCATACATATTGTCAAGATAGTTAGGGGAGGCAGAAATATGATTATTAACTTTATAACGCGTGTGCGACTCACATTGAAGGCAGGTTAATAATTAGTCATTGTTCTTCCAAGAGAACTTTTTGTATAAATTGATTTGTTGTTCTGACCAAAGAACACTTTTCAAACTACTTGGAAATAGTTGTCAATTTTGTTTTTATTATTTTACCTTATGGCTCAATTGGCTAGAGCACCTGACTTTGACTCAGGGGATTACAGGTTCGAACCCTGTTAGGGTAACACTGAATGGCTATAGCAAGCAATTTGAGTATATGAGCTTGAGAGAGCTCCTCAATAGACCCAAGTATGGAGAGTTCATTTTTCATTGGCATAAATAGTTCCTAATTAAAAAATCTTTGGCTTCATGCCAATTTACTACTATTCGTTTTTGAAAACAAATTTAAAAATATAGCACAAACAGTTCCTATCAAAAAAAGATTTTATACTAAAAATACTGTTCGCTTATTACAATATTTATGACATAGATAGTTCCTATTAAAAAACTAAAACTAATACTATCCGTCTAATTTTTAACATTTAATCATTCATAAAGATGAACCAAAAAAATATTTTAGTTTTATTTAATAAAGCAATTGCAGGTAAAGAAGTTTCATTTGAAACAATTAATAAGGAAGCATTTAAGCGTGGGTATTTAGTATCACCTGAATGTTGCACAACTGCAGTTTTAGAATGGTTACGTGAACAACCAGTTGATTTTAATGCAACATTTTATAAAGAATGGACAGACATTGAATCGAAATCTCGCCTTGAAATTTGGTTAGACCAAGTCTCAAATTACCTAACAAATTACAGATTGGGATATTCTACTGTACCAAATGACGGGTCAGAGCAACCAGAATATAATGATTTTAAAATCATTGAGCCAATTTCAGTTGATGAAGTGCAGTCTCGTGCACTATCATTGTTAACTACAAAAGTTGCAATGAAACAAGAAACTATTGATATGGTTTTATCTGTAGTAGATTTTAAAAAAATTGACATTGATGCAATATCAAATAAAGAAGCAAAAATGATCATTTGTGAATATACTAATTTAGTACCAAATGACCCTGCTGAATTTGTTAGATATTTAGTTTATTTAACAACAGGAAAATCTTTATTGATTAAAAGTCCTGCTATGTTATCTATGATTAAAGCTGGTGCAAACCGTCCAGATTTGGTTAGAATAATTGAACAAATTGGATTAGTAAAATTATCAAGAGTATTCTTTAGATTCAAAAAAATCTTCTTAGCTTTAAAAACACCAAAAACTGCAAAGTTAATTAATAAGCTTAGAAAAATGGCAACAAAAGGACATCGTCCAATGAAGCCTGGATATTTTCAAGAATTGTTGAATAACCCAAAATTAGTTACTGATTTAAGAGAGAAATTAGAGGACTGTGATAACTTTACAAAGATTCGTTTGTTACAAACAATGAATATTCGTAATAAGAATTTCCCTGCAAGATTTTTCCCAATAAGAAATGGTAAGTTGTGGGTAAAAGAAGAATCTGTTGTAACAAAAAAATACTTTGAGATTTTCTATCCAATAATTTATAAATCATTAATTGATTCATTAAAAGAAAAAGCAACAACAATTAAAGTACCTAATGGTGTAAGCTTTAAATTACCTGTTTCTGAGAAATCATATATTGGTAATTTTCCTATTGGTACAAGTTTTGATATTGCTAATAAAAATGCAATTTTAGGTATTCACAGATTACCTGAACACTCTAATGGGTATTTTGATTTTTCTTTAAATAAATCAAATGGTGAAAAGATAGGTTGGGATTCACAATTCAAAGATAATGAATGTTCACTATTATTTTCAGGTGATATATGTCACAATGATAGAAGAAAACCTGCGGTTGAATTATTTTATGCAAAAAATGGATTTAAAGGCAATTATATAGCGAAAGCAAATAATTATGATTCTTGGAATTCAGCTAAAGAAATGCCATTTTCAGTATTTTTAGCAATTGAAGAAATTGATAAAATTACAAAAAATTATATGGTAGACCCAAACAATGTAATTTTTAATATTCCATTAGTTGCAAAGGATAAAGAAGTTTCAGTTGGAGTTATTGGTGATAATAAATTCATCTTAGCAGAATTTCGTACAGGTAATAAAGCAGTCGCAGGTAAAAGTATTACAAATTTATATGCAGATTATGCAATTGAAACTGCAGACTGTTATTTAGATTTAGAAACCGTTTTGCGAGATGCAGGTTTTGAATTTACTGATAATGATACAGCTGATATTGATTTATCATTAGATAAATTATCAAAAGATTCAATTCTTAATATTTTGAAGTGATATATAATAAAAAAAAAACAAAATATGATAGAAAAATTTGATAAGTTTATTGCAATGAATGAAGGTAAAAGTGCTGACATTGACTCAAAAAAAAGGTTTGACTGTTGGTGCACTTAAGAAATTTTTAGAAGGCATTCCTGATGCTACATTAGTAGGTGGAACAGGTCATTTTGGTGAGTATTTAGAAATTTATGATGTTAGTTTAGGAAGAATTTCAAACAAAAAAGGTGATTCCGTTATAATAGACATGGAATCAAAGGGAGAAGAACCTGATTAATATATAAATTGATTACTCGTTAATTGAAGTTATATACAAGAGCAATTGGAGACATTCAGTTGCTCTTTTTTATTTAATTAAAAACATATATATGAAAAATGTATTTTTAATTTTATTTTTAATTTATTCAACATCAAATTTATGTGCAACAAATTTACCCAAGCATGTTAAAGAATTTTTAAGAATTGCCCTCCCATTGGCAACATCAGTAGAAGAAGAATATGGGGTTCCAATTGCATTAACATTAGCTGTTGCATCATATGAAAGTGGGTATGGTAGATCTTATAATGCAACAGAACGTAATAATTTTTTTGGGGTTAAGAGTAGAAAAACTGAATCGGGTTGGAGAGAATTTAAATCACCCGAGGCAAGTTTCAAGGCATTTGGTAAATTATTAAACAACGAACGATATAAAACATTAAGGGAAATTGATACTGATAGTTTATTTAAGTGGTGTACTAAATTAAGCTCATTAGGTTATAATAAAAAACCAACATATGCTCCTATGTTATTTAAATTAATTAATCTGTGGGATTATGATAAACTAAATAATACAAATAATATAAAGATTGAGCCAATTAAACAAAGAATTGATTCAGTTAAATTGGAATTATTACAAATTGATACAACCACAACAATTAATGCTATTAATATTCTCTATAATACTGAACATGAGCAAAAATCTTCAAATCAAACTATATTCTATATTTTAAATTTTATTTTTTTATACTTTTTTATAGGTGAACTTAAAACAAATATTCTAAACATTATATAAAAATAAAAAGGATGAACAATATAGAAAAAAAATATCAGAAACTATCTGATGTTGAACACGTTTTATTGAGACCGGGAATGTATATTGGTTCAATAAAAACACACCAGGAAGAAATATATTTACCAACAACTGAAGGTAACTTTGAACTAACCGATGTTGATTATAATCCTGGCTTTTTGAAATTATTTGATGAAATAGTTTCAAATTCAGTTGATGAACATAAGAGAAATCCCAAACTTACAAACATTGATGTTACGTATGATTTAAAAACGGGTTGGATAACAGTGACAGATAATGGCGGAATTCCTGTTCAGATGCACTCGGAATATAATGAATGGATTCCTGAATTAGTTTTCTCTAATTTAAAAACAGGAATTAATTTTGATGACGATGAAGCAAGAACTGTAGTTGGTACAAATGGTGTAGGTAGTACTTTAACGAACATATATTCAAAGGAATTTAGAATTGAAACATGTGATGGTAAAAAATCTTTCATACAAGTTTTCAAAAATAATATGTCTGAACGTAGTGAACCAATAATTACAAAAGGAAAGAAAGGTTTTACTAAAATAAGTTATTTGACGGATTTTGCGCGATTTGGATTAAAAGGAATTGATGAAACCTCGGTTGCATTAATTGAGAAGCGTTTAAATGATATTGCTGCATGTAATACAAAAATTAAAATTACGTTGAATGAAAAATTAATATCATTCAAAAGTTTTAAAGAATATGCAGAAAAGTATACTGAATCAGTTTTTTATGAGCAGTCAGAGAATTGGAAAATAGGTGTTGGGCATTCAAAAAATGGATTTAAAGCAATATCATTTGTAAATTCAGTTGAAACAAAGGATGGTGGGTCACATGTAAATAATATATCATGGCAGATTTTAAGTTGGTTGAGGGATAAAATTAAAAAGAAATTTAGAGTTGATGTTAAGCCAAATGAATTAAAAAGACATATGTTTCTTTTTATTGAATGTACGGTCATCAATCCTGCATTCTCTTCTCAAACAAAAGAAAAATTAATTACAGAATCAAAAGATTTTGGTAGTACCCATAAAATTTCTGATAAATTATTAAACCAAATATTTACATCAGAAATTATACAATCAGTACTAGATTGGATTGATAAAAAACAATCTGCAGAAGAAAGGGCAAAACTTAGAAAATTAAATAATGGTCTTGATAAGAAAAAGATCTTGAAATTAATTGATGCTAAGAAAACTGGTGATAGGAGTAAATGTACATTAGCAATCTTTGAGGGTGACTCAGCATCATCTGCTTTTAGAAGATATAGAAATCCTACTATGCAAGGTGCATACCCTTTACGTGGTAAATTTATTAATGTACGAGAAATGACACCTACAAAAGTTGTTCAAAATAAAGAAGTACAGGAAATGATGGCTGCGTTAGGCTTAAAGATTGGGCATGAACCAAATGATTTAAGGTATGGCAAAATATTATTATATACAGATGCTGATGTCGATGGTAATAGTATTTCTGGGCTTTTAATAAATTTTCTTGGTAAATTTTGGCCTGAACTATTTGAACGCGGGATAATACAAAAAGTTGATACACCTCTAATGGTTGCAAAAAAAGGTAAAGAATCTTTAAATTTTTATACAGATACTGAATTTAAGGAGTGGGAATCAAAACAAAAAACTTTAACGGGTTGGAGTATCGAATATAAAAAGGGTTTAGCTGCTTTGGAGGATGATGAATATGAAGATATAATTAAGCACCCAAAAACATTTACATTAATTAAAGATGAAGATTTTGATTATACATTAGAGTCTTGGTTTGCCAATGATTCAAATCCACGTAAAGAAAAAATATTAGGTCTTGAACCAACGAAACCTAAAAGGAAACAAAAACAATCAACAAAGAAAACATTATTTTAAAATATGAAATTCGAAGATATAAAATTTCCAACAATTAGAAACATTGCAGCTAAAACTATCGCAGATGATTTGATTCCTTTAACTAATGAAGAAGTTGCAGAGCAATTAGGAAAACTGTTTGAAAAGCTTGAAAAACTTTCCGGTAAAAAAATTGTAGTTGAGGGTGGGAATAGTCCAATTCAATCATTGATGCCAGATTCACATAAAGAAAATGAAAATGAAAATGAAAATGAAACCAATTCCAATAAATAAACATGGGTGGCTCGATTATCAGAATATGTGTTATGTAATTAAACTTGATGTAAATGGTTCTATAGCAAAATATCAATATAATGGGATTGTGTGTATGCAAGGAATTGTCCGTGGGTATGTTGTAGCAACTATCAAAAACTCATTCAAGTGGTTTGATTATAAGTGGTGGTATTCATTGTGTAGAGATAAAGATTACTTATCACACACGGATAACAAATCAAAAGTATCAACATGGCAAAAAACTGATGTACTTCTTGCGATTGTAAAAGAAGTTGAGCGATGTACGGGAATGAAATTTGATGAAATTGACACAAGTTCATTTTATTGGAAAGAATCATATATTCCAGTTTCTTCAAATGGAAAACATTATTTTATAACTTGGCAAAATTGCGATTAAAATGAATAAGACTGTTACAAATTTTTTCGATAACGAATATTTAGAATATGCACGTTATGTTGTTGAAAACCGAGCAATTCCAAGTTGTATAGATGGGTTAAAGCCTACACAAAGGAAGGTTGTTTTTGTTGCAAATAAAATTTGGAAGAAAGGTAACGAAAAACCAATGAAACTATTTCAACTTGCTGGTAGAGTTGCAGCTGAAGCATATTATCACCATGGTAATACGTCACTTGAAAATGCGATGGTTGGGATGGCTCAAAAATTTAAAAACTCATTACCATTACTCGACGGAATTGGACAATTTGGTAGTTTACGTTCTCCATCTGCAGGTGCACCTAGGTATATTAGTGGAAAATTACATCCAAATTTTAGATTAATATATAAGGATTTTGAACTATTAAATGCAAAAATTGAAGAGGGCGAAGAAATTGAACCTGAGTTTTTCCTACCAATTGTTCCTACTGTAATTTTAAATGGTTCATCTGGTATTGCTGTCGGGTTTTCAACAAACATTTTAAATAGACACCCAATGGATGTTGTTGATGCTTGTCTTGCAGTTTTAAAAAATAAACCTATAAAGACATTAGCACCTTGGTTAAGTGAATTTGATGGAACTTTTACGAGAGATGAATCAAACCCTAAGACTTGGTTAATAAGTGGTGTTTATGAAATTGTAAATACAACAACAGTTAAGATAAATGAAATCCCACCTGGATTTACTTATGAAAAATATGAAGAACATTTAAATAATTTAATTGAGAAAAATTGGATTGTTTCATATGAAGATAATTCATCATCAAAAATAGGATATGTTGTTAAATTTCAACGCGCAGTATTACAAGGGTTTTTGGATAAAAATAAACTTGATTTTGTTTTAAAAATAAATTCACAGGAAACAGAAAACTTAACAACAATTGATGAAACTGGAAATCTTAAGATTTTTGATAAAGTTGAAGACATTGTTACACACTTTGTTTCTGTTCGTTTAACCTGGTATGAAAGGCGTAAACAATTTATTATAGATAGAATTAAGAAAGAATTATTAATCATTGATAATAGGACACGATTTATTAAAGACATTGTAAGTGATGAATTAAAAGTAAATAATGTTAGTAAAGATATTATCATAAACTATTTAGAACTAAATTCATTTGATACTATTGATGGGTCATTTAATTATCTTTTAAATATGCCAATATATTCATTAACTACTGAAAAAATTAGTGAATTAACAAAACAACTTATATTAAAAGAAACTGAATTATCAGATATATTACATATTGAACCTAAAGATATGTATCTTGATGATTTAAAAGAATTAAAAAAAGCGTTAAAATAGTAAACAAATTATCATTTCATTATATAAAAATAAAACAAACTATTATGTTATTTGAAGAACCAAACAATCCAATCGAATCCTCAGTAATTAAAAATTTTACATATAATTTTACAAATAATAGATTGAGGGTATATTTTAAATCAGGGCAGGTTTATGAATATGAAAATGTTGATAATACACTTTACCAAGATTTATGTGAAGCAGAGTCTCATGGTAAATTTTTTACCGAAAAAATTAAAAATACACATTCTCATATAAAATTGTTACTTGACTAAATTTTAAATTATGCTTCAGAATTTATTTGAATATTTACACACTCAATTAACTCAAAATGAATTTGCAATTGCTGGTTTATTTATGACTTCATTTGGTGCCATTTTATATTCTTTAAAAGTTATACCATTCTGGGTTTATAATTTTTGTAAGAGAAAATCAATGACTACAGTTATTTTAGAGGAACGTGATATCATGTACTCTGAATTAAATAAATGGTTATTTGAAAACTGTCAGCAACAATTTAAAAATATGACAGTTTCAATTCTTCTCCCAAGTGATTCAAATTCTGAACCTAAAATTTCATACAGACAACATAATGATTCATTTGTGTTTTGGTATGATGGTTATCCAATCTTTTTATCAAAAACAATTGAGAAGCTTGAAGGTGCACGCGATATTTGGAGTACACATTCAGGTAAATTTGCTTTGACTACTGTGTTTAATTCAAAAATATTATTCAAGTTTATGAATGATTTGTTACTAAATTATAATTTAAATAGAATTCAAAAACATGAACTTGAAATATTGACATATTCAACACGACAAGGTTGTTGGGATATTTCGGATTCTTATATCCCTATTAAGTGGGATGACATAATTACTTCAGGTGATGATAAAGAACGAATTATGAAAGAAGTAAAAAATAGACAAAAACATAAAGAATTTTTAAAATCAAAAGGTATTAAAAATAATTTTGGTATTAGTCTAGATGGGTTGCCTGGTAATGGTAAAAGTTCATTGGCGGCTGCATTAGCATATGAATTACATATGTTGATATATTATCTTGATATAAATGCAATGAAAGATATTAACGATTTAAAGGATGCTTTCTCAAAAATACAAAAAGATTCAGTTATATTAATAGAAGATATTGATAGAGTATATAAAGGCCGAGACCCAGTTAACCCTGATTGTAAAATACCATTTTCCACGTTTATAAATTATTTGAGTGGTACATTAGAAAAGGATAATGTTATTCTTATTATGACAACAAATAAAATTGAAGAATTAGATGATGCATTAATACGAGACGGTAGAATAGATTTACGTTGTACTGTTATGCCACCTAATAAAGAATCTACAATAAAATATATTGAAAAATTTTATACTATTTCTTTACCGCAAGATACATATATAAAAATTATACCAAATTCGTTTGCAAAATTGGCAAATATATGTAAAGAAAATATTGAAGATTTTAATAACACTTTAAAAGTTTTACAAGTATGAAAAAAATACATCAATTTATAGTTTTTTTATTATTTGCAATTGGTATGTCACTAGTATTATACCCCGTGTTTTATAATTATCAACACCCGAGTTTAACACCAATGGAAATATTCTTAAAACATTTCACAACAACAGCACTTGGTACAATTATCATGCTATTAGGTTTACATTACGCAGAAGTTAATAAATTAAATTTATGAATCAACACGATAAAATTTATCATGACCTGTGTTATGATATTTTAAATAACGGCACAGTTAAAAGTGATCGCACTGGAACAGGTACAATTTCTATATTTGGTAGAATGTTAGAGTTTGATATGAAGAATGGGTTCCCGTTACTAACTACAAAAAAACTACATTGGAAAAGTATTGTTACTGAACTTTTATGGTTTCTTAGTGGAGAAACAAACATTAAACCTTTGCTTGAACAAGGTAATACTATTTGGGTTGGTGATGCTTTAAAAAGATATAACCGATGTGAAATTGCTGAAGGGAATAAATATCTTGAAGAAAATCCAGGTGATTTTATAAATGTACGTTTAACTTCAAGAGAAGATTTTATTGAAAAAATAAAAACAAATCCTAGCTTTGCTGGGCAATGGGGTGATCTTGGTCCAATTTATGGTAAACAATGGCGTGCTTGGGATACTAATAAATATGCATCAAAATTTAGAGGTGTTGAACTTGGTAAAATTATAATAGACCAGATTAGTGATTTAATTTCTGCTATAAAAAACAATCCTGATAGTAGAAGATTAATGGTTACTGCTTGGAATCCTGGGCAGATCTCTGAACAGATTTTGCCACCATGTCACTATGGTTTTCAAATTTATACAAAAGAGTTGACTCATTATGAACGATTTAAATATTACACAAGAGATTGTAATACAGGATTGACACAAATCAATTTTACGCCAGAACAATTTGATGAGTTAAATGTACCTAAACGATACATAAGTTTACTTTGGCAGCAGCGATCTGTAGATACTTTTCTAGGCTTACCATTTAATATTGCATCGTATGGATTATTATTACATTTAATTGCAGCTGAAGTTGATATGGTACCTGATAAATTACAATGTTCTTTAGGTGATACTCATATTTATTTGAATCATATTGATTATGTTAAAGAATTATTAACAAGAGATTCAAAATCAAATCCACCTGCATTAGAGTTGAAAACTGTAAAAGATATTTTTTCTTATACTCTTGATGATATTATATTAAATAACTATGACGCACATCCAAATTGGAAAGATGTGCCATTATCAAATTAAACAATATGTACACACTATTTATATTTACACTAGGATTTTTATATGGTTGTTTTATTAGTCTTTTTATAAGAAGAGCAAAACCACAAAAGTCTATTCATGATTTTAAAAAAATATCAAAAAATTCAGCTACAATAACCAATAGTAATAATGCAAAAATAATCCAAAATTAATAAAAATGACTGAAGAAGAACAAATTGAAGAAATATTGACTGAAGCTGATGCATACAGTCTACGTTGGGAAGTTGAACAAACAACTAAACGTATTTTATTAAAAAACGCAACAGATGTAAAATCTAAAAAATTAATTAAACCAAAAAAAATAACAAAGTTGGAAGCAACACAAATTGCATTTGAAGAATGGGTAAAATAATTTTAGTAGGACCATCTGGTTCAGGTAAGGACTATATTAGAACGATATTTCAAAAAAGAGGTTATAAATTTGCAATTCCTAATACTACACGACCTAAACGTGACATGGAAATTGTAGGTGAGGATTATAATTTTATCACAGGTAAATCTTTTAAGCATTTAATAACATCTGATAAAATTTTTAATTATAAAGTCTTTAATGAATGGTATTACGGCATCACCAAGTCACAGTGGGAAAATTGTAATTTATTCATAATGTCTCCTGGTGCAATTGAACAATTAAGTACAAATGATAGAAAACAATGTATGATAATTTATTTAAAAACTCCAAAAGAAGTTCGAGTTGAACGATTAATTACTAGGAAGAATTTGGATAATGATAAAGGTGATTCAATTTTGAGAAGAATTGCTGCAGATGACATTGATTTTGAAAACTTTTTTGATTTTGATATTATAATAACAAACGAACAATTTTAACATGAAACATATAATAATTATTTTTTGTTTATTTTTTATGTCTTGTGTAAGTGGTAACGATTTCGATAAAGGTAAACAGATTTTAGAAGGTCATGGCTTTAAAAATATCAAAAATACAGGTTGGTCTCCAATGTGTTGTGGTGATGATTCATTTAGAACTGGTTTTACAGCATTGACACATGATAGTGTTGCAGTATCAGGTTGTTTTTGTAGTACTATATTTAAAGGTATAACAATAAAATTTAATTAAAATGAATGATGCTAATACAGATGTATTAAGACAGACTGGAAGAACTACTAGATTAATTGATTCATATATACAAAAAATTTTTGATGGTGAAGTATGTATAATTAGAGATCACTGTTTCTTTGATATGAAAGCTAATGAAAACTTATATAAAAGAATTGCATATAGATTACGCAATGAACATTGTGGACATCATAAATTAGATGAATTATTTGATTTTGATGATAAGAACCTTATGATAACCAGAAAATAAATTTAAAAATATGGCAACTAAATATGAAATTTTAGAAGGAGAAATTAAATTAGGTGATCATTTTATAGCATTTGGTGTTATTGGTAAATGTACTGAAGTTGATAATTCTAACATAGATGAATCTAATTATAATAGCAAAGAAACAAAATGGACTAGTGGAACAGATTGTAAGAAAATAAAATATAATGAAAATAAGTAGTGAAATAATTATAAACAGTAAATTAACTAAATTGTTAAAGTCTCCTTATGATATGTGGGCTACTGATATTTTAGGTGAAGAGTCTCAATTGCAACTTGGTGTAAATTTTACAAGTGAGGAACTTGTTTTATTTGATACTTATGATGGTGAAATTAGACATATAATTTCAGACGATTTTACTGTATCTCGCTTAAAAGAATTATATAAAGCATTAACTGGAGAAGAGTTTTTTATTAAAAATTTAAATTAAAAACTATGGCAACTAAATACTATTGTGATGTTTGTGGTGAACAAACTCAAAATTCTGAAAGACTTTACCAAATTAGGTTATTTAAACATATAGGTCTTTCTAAGGGGTTGGAATCAGGTAAATATAAACATGATATGAATTGTCATAGTACTATGCATAAAGGTATTATGCAAGCAACTAGTGGCGTTGAGGAGTCTGTTGAATTGTGTATTACTTGTTATAATAAAGTCGCATATAATTTAAGCGAAGAAATACGAAAATTAAAATATAATGAAAAAATATAGCAAATACATTATTTGTGAAGGGCCAGATAATGTAGGAAAGGATACTCAAATAAATTTGATAATGAAACATTATTCAAATTTATCATTTCAGAAATTACATTATTCTGCTCTACCTTTTAAAGGGTTAGAGCAAATTATAAAATATTCAAATCGTCTATATTCTGATATGTTTAGAATGATGAGTTTTTTGAAGAAAAAAAATATAAACTTAATTTTTAATCGTTCTCATTTGGGTGAAACTGTTTATGCACCTTTGTACAGAGGCTATTCTGGTGATTACGTATTTGCAATTGAAGATAAGTATGTTGAAAGTTTACGTGAAAATTTATATTTGATTACATTTGTTAATGACCCAAATATAATTTTATCAAGGGATGATGGTAAATCATTCTATGAGAATTCCGAAGGTGTTGCAGCTGAAGTTGATGGTTTTTTACGAGCACATAGAAAAAGTAAAATAAAAAACAAATTACAAATTAATATTGGTAACATGCAACCTGATGAAATTTTTGCAATTGTTAAAAATTTCCTTGATAGTGAAAATAAAGAATTGAGTTCAAACCAATTAAAATTAGAGTTATGAGAATATATCATGGTGATAAGTTTGCTGATGCATATGAAGCTATTTTAACAGATGTTATGTTAAATCCTGAATATGAAACTGCACCGAGACGACAAAAAATTAAGGAAATTACAAATGCTTGTTTGACATTTAATCCAACATTTCCACTATATGAAAATGGAATCAGAGGTAGTAAATTTAAATATATTGCGGCTGAATTGGTTTGGTATTTTAATGGGGATAATGATATTGAATTTATTTCAAAATTTGCAAACTTCTGGAAATATTTAGACAATGGCGATGGGAAGGCAAATTCAGCATACGGAAATTTATTATTTGTTGAACGTACTCCGAGTGGCTTTAGCCAATGGCGATGGGCGCTAGAATCACTTATTAATGACAAAGATACAAGACAAGCAATATTACATTTCAATTTACCTAAACATCAATATAGTGGGAATTTGGATTTTGTTTGTACTTTAAATGGTGTATTTCAAATTAGAGATAATCATTTAAACTTTACAATAAATATGAGGTCCAATGATTTAATTTTAGGTTTACCTACAGATGTTGCTTTTTTTTGTTTATTGCAACAGCAGATGTTAAGTCATTTAAAGGAAGTATATCCTGATTTAAAGATGGGAACATATACACATTTTATTAATTCTGCACATGTATATGAAAAACACTTTGATTTGGTAACAAATATGTTAAACGCAAAATATACAAATGAACCATACAATCCTGCATTCATACCATTATCATTTCCACCGCTTGGTGAAAATCTAATCCGAAAAAATGGTAACCCAACACCTGATATGAAACAATTACATTTAGATATTATTATTGGTGAGAATGATCATTCAAAGATTTTTTCAGACCCGTTATATAAATGGATATCAGATTTAACAACATAAAAAAATAAGTAAAAATGTACAATTACCTCTTTCACTGTAGTGAATTAAGATCTGTTGAAAAACAATGGGCATGCTTTCATAAAGACGATGCTAAATATTATTGGAATGGGATAGGACCTAATAAAAATGGCGAGATATATAATATGGCGTTAAGGATATATTATGGTCGTACACCTGAAGATGCAATACAAAATGCAGGTTTAGGTCATTAAAATAAAAAATAAAAATGAAGTATTTTAAACTTTTTGAAGATTTTAAAAATGACAAAAAATCAGCATTAAAGAAAGTGTATCTTGCAACAAAAACGACTAGTGGTCAAGCATATTTGAGCAATAAAGGTTTTGCTAGCGATAAATTCTTCATACAAGTAACAGAAAAAAATATTGATGATATTGAGATAAACCCAAATTATCCTATACTCAATTATCAAAGCGATATCATTAATCAATTATTAGACGAAGGTCGTATTAAAGAAGGTAACATTTATAATCTACCCAAAGATATAAATTTATCAGGTTCTAAGAAGAAATTTCATGAACTTCTTGGCGATGACATTAATATCCCTAAGACCGTATTTTCAAAAGAGGATGCTTTAAGTAAATTAAAGTTTCCTCTTATTGGAAAACCTGCAGAAGGTCACTCCGGGATTGGTATTAAAATTTTTAATACCAAAAAAGATTTTGAAAATATTAATGAAAAAGATTTTGATGTATTTTCTGAATTTATTGATAAGAAAGAAGAGCATCGATTTTTTGCATTTAATGGAAACCCCATTTTTTGGATGGAACGTACACCTGCAAACAACAAAGCAAAAACAGGTACTGGTGATGCAGATGAAAAAATGGGGTTTGATTATACTAAGCGAGAAATACAAAAAATACCTAATGATTATTTACACGTCCTAGAAAAATTCTGTTCAAAATTTGACATGTTTCCTTTTATTTGTTTTGATATGATGAAATGTAATGATAATAAAATTTATATCATTGAATCAAATTGCCAACCTGGTGTACCGTTTGATTCAACTGTAGAAATTTATAAATCTATTTATGAAGATTTTTATGATACAAAAATAGATGAAAATTCAATGAAAGTTTTAAATTCATTTTCCAAGGATTTAATTGATAAAACAATTAAAGGTGATACTGAAAGATTTTCAATAAAATAGAAAAAGAATTCATTTTACTTTCAATTACTACTTTGTCTTGTTATAATTTTAATAAACTATACATATATGATGGAATTTTATATACCTGAAGATTTTCATTTAATTTCAGACACATGGTTTGGAAGAACTGAAATTTTACAAATTGCAAATCGTAACTTTAAAAATGTTGAAGTTATGAATAGTGAATTAATCAAAAGATGGAATGATAAAGTTGAAAAAACTGACACAGTTATTCATCTTGGTAATTTTGCTTGGGACCCTAATACAGCAGCCAAAGTATTAGGTCAATTGAATGGTAAAATATGTTTCTTATTAGGTAATGCTGATGATGCATTAGAAGAAGTGTATGAAGATTTTGATAATGTTGAAATTTTAGAAAATGAAATATTAACATTAGAAAACGCAAATTTAGTTCTTTGTCATTACCCATTAGAGGTTTGGGAAGGTAAAGAACTTGGTACAAATCATGCTCATGGTCACACCACATTTTCTCATAAGTCAAATTTCAATTTAATGAATCGCATAAATGTATGTTGTGATTTTTGGAATTATGCCCCAATAAAATATTCAGTATTAACAGATTTTATAAATTTAGATAAATAATAACATGGCCAGAATTAAAGAAACTTACAAGGAATTAGCAATTGAATTTCAAAAAACAAAAAATGAAAAAATTTACAATAAACTTTATAAAAAGATGAGACCAGGTCTATGGTCATATATTTTTAAAATTGTAAAAGATAAAGATGCAACTGATGATTTGTGTAGCACAACATTAACTAAAGTGTATCTTAAGATTGATGATTATAAACCAGAGTATCAAATTACAACATGGGCGTATAGAATCGCATTTAATGATTCTTTAGGTTGGTTAAAATATCAAAAAAATAAAATTAGTATGAATGTATTTACTGATAATGGTATTGACCCACCTGTGATGGACTTTTGTAGAATTGAACATGATTCTGATTTACCTATAACTGATGAAGACTATCACAATGCAGATAAAATACAAGACACTCAATATTCATTAGCAATAAATGCGATTGAAGAATTACCGTTGATGTATAAACCTTACATGGTTGAAAGGTTACTGAATAATAAATCATATAATGAAATTCTAGACATGATGATTGATACTGAAGATGGTATAACTTTACAAACTGTAAAGAATAGAATTTTTAGAGGTAAAAAAATTGTTAAAAAAGAAATAGAAAAAATGTATTCTCTTTCATAAACAAACACTATGTATATTTTTAAATTATTTAAGGAAATTCGCATTTGGTATGTTATACGAAAGGTTGCATATGAAAATGTTGCATTAATAGAAAAAGAAGGGTTTCGTGTTGATTGGGTTGGTAGAATTTATACTGTGATTAATTTGCCTGATGAAATTGCCACTGCACAAATGGACCCGAAAGTATATGTTATGATGCAATTACAAAAATTTAACCCACTATTTTTAAAGCTAGGTATATCTGATTATGTAGCACCTGAGATGGTTGAAATACCAAATACATTTGCATATCTTTTAGTAATATCACCAAACAGAGAATATTTTACAATCCCAAAATTATTTTTCTTTGGTATTAGACTATGTATTTTTTATGTGATTGCAAAATTATTATTTGCACTAATGCTATCAGAAAAATCAATTGAATTTTTTAATATGTTATATCAATATTTATAGTAAATGTCAATTAATGAATCATTAGCATCAACAGAAACAATAAATGGGTTTAGATATTATAATATTGATAAATATAAAAAATATCCTTCTGTAACAACAATCATCGGTTTTGGGTCTGACAATTCTTGGTTGGAAGAATGGCAAGATCGTATAGGTGTTGAAAATGCAAAAAAAATAACTGAATTTTCTGCAAACCGAGGTTCAGTAATGCACCAATTATGTGAATATTTTTTAGAATCAGTAAAACTAACAAAGAGAGAAAGATTAATTGATGCACAAGAAAGAATTATTAATTTCATAAAAACAGAAGGTTTTACTGAAGATGAAGAAAATGTTGGTAGGAAATTGTTTTTTAATTTTTATAACAATGGGTTTTTTGATAGAATAAAACGAATTGTGAAAATTGAAGCAACATTATATTCAAATAAGATGGGTGGGTATGCAGGAAGAACAGATGTAATATTTGAAGATTTTGATGATAATTTAATTATATTAGACTTTAAGTCTTCAAAAAAACCAAAGGACGAAAATCAAATATTAAATTATTATAGGCAAATTGCTGCATATTTTATTGCATACTGGGAAATGTACAATGTACAGCCAAATGGTGGTGAAATTTGGATAAGCAATGAATCTGATTCATACCCACAATGTATAAATTTAACTAGGAGTGATATTTATGTACATGCAAAAGAATTTTTAAAATTAGTTAAAGATTTTCATATACATAATAAAATAGAACCTAATATATAAAAAAACAATTAACCATGTTTGTAAAAAACTTCAAACAATTTTTATTAGAACAGAGAGATAAACCAATTATACCTGCGGGCGATGAAACTGAGTATGACGATGGTTCAGATCCAGCACTAGAAGATGAAGTAAATTCATTAAATGATAATGTTGCAGATACTTGCCCAAGGTGCGGTGAAGATGTTGATGATTGTTGCTGTAGTGATGAGGACCCTTGGTCAACACACGTTCACCATCGAGCACCTAAAGGAAAAATTATTAAAGGAAAACCAAAACAAAATTTTAAAAAATGAGTACTCAAAAAATAACAAAACCAAAATTTCAAATTCAATCATACATTAATTATGTTGTTCTTACGTTCTGTGTAATTATTTTTATGCAAACTTGTGGTACTAAAGGAAAGATTTTTGAATTGAAGAATGAAATTAAAAAAGAACATGCAGTTATTGATAGTTTATCGGATTTGATTATTACAAAAGATGAAATGATAAAACTAATTAAAGAAACACCAGCATGGCAAACATTACGAATTGAGGAAATTTCTGATAAGGAAAAAATCTCAATAAACGTTTTGGAACAAAAACAAAAATAATAATGACACCTAATATTGGAGCACCAACTTGTGCGATGTCAACGTGTTCAACTATATATGCTCAAGTAAATTGTATTTTAACTGTGTTGCAAAGTACAACAGGTGACATTTTAATTCAATTTTTTGATGAAAATCAAGAACCGTTGGATTTAGATAGATTTTCTAAAATTCAAATCTTGTTATTTGATGAACTAGGTTGTGGGATTGTTAATTTTTGGTGGGATTCAGTACCAACTGGTGAAACTGGATTCTTGATAAATATTATACAAACAACATCAGGAACAGGTACATTTGAAAATAAAGGTTTACTAAGTATTCATTTATCTAAAGACTGTACTAAAATTAGTCCTGGTTTAATTTTCGCTGAGATTTTATTAACAGAATTTAATCCAAATGAATCAATAATTGGAATTCCATGTTTTCAGGTTGCTAAAATTTTAGAATCAAAAATTTATAATAATAACGAAACAACTTGTGGGTAAAAATATGAAACAAAAAGCAATTCACATATTTATAATTTTTGCATTTGTTGGTTTATATGTTCTCGTTGCAACAACATCCATGATAAATTCTGTTGCATTTTTTGAATTAGCAAATAATAAAACAATGTCATGGGTTTTGGCAATTGGTTTTGAACTTGGTGCAGCTGCATCACTTGGTGCAATTTTAATATTAGAGAGAACAAATAAAATAATGGTTTGGGGATTGTTTGTAGTCTTAACATTATTTCAAATGATGGCTAATTCATTTCACGCATATGTAAATTTAAATAATTATACACCTTGGATTGAATTATTCGGTTTATCAGAGGAAGAACCAATTACACAAAAACGAATTTTATCTATTGTTAGTGGTGCACTATTACCTATCATTGCATTGGGATTTATTAAATCGTTAACAGATTATATGAAACCACAATATGAAGAAGAGTATATTGATGAAGAAATAGTTGATGAAGAAATAGTTGATGAACTAATTGTTGAAGGAGAAATAATTGATGAACTAATTGTTGAAGAAGAAATAGTTGATGAACCAATTGTTGGGGGAGAAATAATTGATGAACTAATTGTTGAAGAAGAAATAGTTGATGAACTAATTGTTGGAGAAGAAATAATTATCGAAGAAATAGTTAATGAACCAATTGTTGAAGGAGAAACGATTGATGTAGAGGATTTAATCATTGTGGAAGAAACACAAATCCCAATACTTGATATTGTAGAACCAATCGTTGAAAGTGAAATAGTTAATGAACCAATACTTGACATTAAAGAAGATGACGATGACTTAGCAATGTTAGCTGCAGTTGAAGAAATAAATAGAGAAGAAGGATTTGTAAATATGATAGAACCGGAAATTAGTCATAAGAAAGTAGATGTACAATTACAAGCAGATATTGTATCTGCAAATGCAAGAGACCCACAAAAACCAAAACAAAAAAAGGGTGAGACAATTAGTAAAGGGTTACCTCTAAAAATTATAACAAAATAATAGTTCTTGTTAATAAGTTAAAAAAAAACTAAATATGGGAAACATCTCAAACAGTACTGACAATTTTGAAGAAAAGAGAAAACCAAAAACACCTATCAAATTTAAATTACAATTAAACGAAGAACAAAAAATTGCAAAAGGTCAAATATTAAATAATGTATTATCAATACTTGCAGGTAAAGCGGGTTCAGGTAAAACTTTATTAGCATGTCAAATTGCATTAGATGGTTTATTTAATAGGGATTATAATAAAATTATTATAACAAGACCAACTGTATCAAAGGAAGATATTGGTTTTTTACCAGGAGACTTAGATAAAAAGCTTGACCCTTGGGTGCAACCAATTTATCAAAATATGTTTTTGTTGTATGATGAGGAAAAGGTTAAAGCAAGAATTTTAAAGGGACAAATTGAAATTGTACCAATTTCATTTATGAGAGGTCGTACATTTTTAAATTCTTGTGTAATTGTTGATGAAGCACAAAATGTAACAATGAGTCAAATGGAAATGATTGTTACAAGAATTGGTTTAAATAGTAAAATGATTATCTGTGGTGATGATGCTCAAGTTGATTTAAAAAGCAAAAGAGAATCAGGGTTTAGATTTTTATATAATGCGGCAGATAGAATAAATAATTTAGTTGCAATATCATTGCATAAAAATCACAGACATTCAATTGTTGATGAAATAATTGAATTGTATGAAGAATTTGAAGAAAATAAAAAATAAAATTGTGAAATATATAAAACGAAATATATTAACACTTCTTTTTGTTTTAAGTTGTGTATTAATGACAAATGCACAATCTTATAACAACTTTTCAACAAGTAGCTGTTATTCAAGATCTTATGGTGCAAATGACCATCTTGAAAGTTGGTATAGAGATTACTATGGAAATTATTGTGAAATAAGAGTCTATATGGTTTGGACAAAACATTATGGTCAGCAACAAGTTCAAGTATGGGATAATTATAGTGGGAGATTTTATTATGAATATGCATACAACTATTATTATACTTACAGGTGGCATAGATATAATACATGTCAATAAAAAAACATATAATGAAACATATTAAACTTTTTGAACAATTTATAACTGAAGCTAAAGGTAAAAGGATGCCTAAGGTATGGCAAAAACCTGAAAAACTTCAAGTTGAGATATTAAAAAACCTCAACGATGAGATTATTAAAACAGTCAAATCAAATAACACTTACAGTAGTTCTATATACCCAAAATTTATAGATAATTTAAATGATTATACAATTTGGTCTGTGAGTTATTTTGATTATGATAAAACTAAATTATTAGTTACATACACAACAATAGGTACTTGGCAAAATGTTTACATGTATGTAAATGTAGCAAAAGATGACATAACAAACATAACAAGTAATATTTCATTTGTTAAAGGTGATGATATATCATCACAAGGACCTAACCAAGAGATTTGGTTTAATTCAGACAAACAAAAAATATAAAACTATGAAAACATTACTTAAAAAATTTAAAGATTGGGCAAATCAAAGTAAATTGCGAATGTTAATTGCTTCAATCTTATTAGTTGTTATTACAGCATTACCTTTTGCTACTGCTATATATTTTATTACAACATTTATACAAAATGAAATAATCTATATGATTCTTGATGCAGTTTTATTGTGTGGGTATGGTGTATCATTTATATATTTAGTCACACATTTAAATAAACTTTAACATGAAAACAAAAATATTAAAAGGATTAAAAATTCTATGGATGATAATATTACCAATTATACTAGCACTAGGTTTTTCGTTTGGTTGCTTTATGTGTATGTGGGATATTTGGAAATTTCCACTTTGGCTTGCAATATCTATATCAGTTCTAATTAGTGCAGGTTGTGTATTCATTGTTGGAAAATGGGTTAAATTATGGTAGGTTATATTTTATTTTATTTAGGTATTTTCTTTACTGCTGGTGGGAAGAGTATCGCAGATATTGTTGCAGATGTCACGCATTGGGGTCAATCTGTTTTTAATAATTGTGATATTGAAGGATTCTTCGGTTGTAAAGATCATACTTGGGATAGGAAAAAACGTAAGAATATATATTTAAATTACTTGTTTTCCACTATATTAGTTTGGACAACAGATATATGGCATTTTGCAAATATGGTATCTAGGTTGGGTATTTATATTTCATTATTAGGTGTATTTTTAATTGGGACTATTGGGTTACAATCAATTATACTTCATATGTCAATTTATGTAAGTGTAAATATTCTTTTCTTTCATCTTATGTATACATATTTTTTAGTAAGAAAAGATAAAAAATAATTGTTTGTATGTTATTAAAATTAGGAAGTCAAGGTGATCTTGTAAAATCTCTACAAAGATTTTTAAAAATAACTATTGATGGTGATTTTGGCCCAAAGACTGAATTGGCAGTGAAGAATTGGCAAAGTTCTAATGGGATAACACCTGATGGTATCATTGGTGTAATTACATGGAGTGCCATGGAACTTGCTTCAACTGATAACAGAGAACAATATCAAATTGAAAGTAATCTTACTATGAAGCAATACTATTTACCTAAGGGTGAATATTATACTGGACCTACTAAGAAAGAATATTGTTTTTTACATCATACAGCAGGTTGGCACAACCCATATAATACAGTTGATTCTTGGGGTAGAGATAACCGTGGTAGAGTTGGTACTGAATTTGTTTTGGGTGGCCAAAGTATTTTGGGTGATAATGTTAAATATGATGGTGAATTATTACAATGTATTCCTGAAGGTGGTTATGGTTGGCATTTAGGTGATAATGGTAGTCAATATATGCATACTAATTCTGTTGGGATTGAGGTTTGTAATTTTGGCTATTTAAAAGATGGGAAGACATATGTTGGGACCGTTGCTAACAATTCACAGAAAGTCAAATTAGCAAAACCTTTTAGAGGATATTCTGAATGGCATCGTTATTCAAATAAGCAAATTGAAGTTTTAAAAAATTGGATTCTTTTTATTGCAGAACGTGATAATATTGATGTAAGAAAGGGCTTAGTTGAATGGATTCATGCAAAAGGAGGTCATGCTGCGTTTGAATTTAGTCAGGATGCATACAAAGGTAAAATTAAAGGTTTACTTACTCATACTAATACAAGAAAAGATAAATGGGATATGTTTCCACAACCTGAATTAATTGATATGTTAGTAAGTTTATAAAAAAAAAACAAATGAAACATATAAAACTTTTTGAACAATTTTTAAATATTGATTTGGATAATATTGTTGCTAAATTAAAAGAATATACAGCAATGGATGGAGAATGGGCTACATCAAATGTATTAGTAAATTTATTTAGTAAACTTGATATACAAAAAGCAAAGAAGACATATCCTGACATATTTGAATTTCCAAAAAAATACATTGTACCCGGGCTTTATTTTTTTAGAGGGACAGGAAGATCCTTAGAATATTTAAAAACTTTAGGTGAACCAGATGAAATACTAGGTGGGGGTTTTGTGAGTAGTATAAACAATTATTATTCAAGAATAAAATCACCTGAACTTTTAATATGGAATGATATTAATTTTAAATTTACTGGAGATATTCAAAGTTGGAGTATGTATCTGAACGTTGCGCTTCATTTCGCAGATTCATCTTCTTCATGGAATCAACCACCATATAATACAAACAAAGATGAATTGTTACCAGTAATATTAATGATTAATTATAAAAAAAATAAAAAGAACATATTTATGAATCCTGATTGGATTACAAAAATTAGTGGGATAAATGAAGGTGAAGTATTTCATAGAGGTAAAGTAGCAACTATTGATTTAGCAATAGTTATAGACAAATCAATAAAAGACGAGTTCAGTGAAGTTATTAAAAAATTGAGAGCTGAGTGAAACAAAATTAAAAAACACAATATAAAAATAAATTTTTTACTTTAATAATTATAACATCAGAACAATGAAGGACTTAAATCCACAAGCAACAGAAATTACACAAACACAAGCAGTAAATGTATTAATTCAAGCTGCAAGAATTGCGCAAGGTAAAGGCGCATTTACATTGGAAGACGCAGAATTAATTGCAAAGGCAATAAAATGTTTTGCAGTTCCTGCAACTGACGGTAAAGATCCAATCGTTAATGAAGAATCTCCAATGAAGGTTGAAGCTTAATTATTTTAAAAACTTTAAACAAGTAAAGGGATTACATATGTAATCCCTTTTTAGTATTATGAAATTTGCAATAATTATACCAACGAGGAAAGATAGACCTGCATTTATTGAGCAGTGTAAATTTTTAATTAAACGCCAATCACTACAACCAAATGAAGTGATTTGGGTTGATTATGAACCAACATCTAATAACAAAGATATCACACAAAGATATCGTATGGGAGTTGAATTAGCAACAAAAAATGGACATGATTTTGTTGTTTTTTGGGAAGATGATGATTGGTATGATAAAGATTATTTGTTATGGTTAACAACAGAATGGAGAAATAACAATTTGCCAAATTTCTTTGGTGTTGGTGAAACTTACTATTATCATATAATGTTAGGTAAATCCCATCACATGAAACATGTAAATCGAACATCGGCATTTTGTACACTTGCAAAATTACCATGGAAATGTTCATGGCCAATTGATAGTTACCCATTTCTTGATATGCATATTCATAAATCTACCCAAGTAAAAACAATAAATTTCCCAAAGAATAAAATCTATGCAATTGGAATTAAACATGGTATTGGTTTGAGTGGAGGTGGCGGGCATAGTACAACATTTAGATTTTATCAAACTGAATCGAGGGAATGGTTTTATAAACAAATTGGCGAAGATAGACATTTTTATGACAGTGTTGAACAGAACTTCAATAAGATAATTCCTACAATTACACCAAATCCAAATATTAATCACAATAATATACCTAGAGTAAATGGACAATCCAATATTCAAAAAAGAAAAATTACTCCTAATAATACCAATTCACAATTATCTAAAGGGGGTCCTAAGATTAGAAGAATTCGCAAGGATTAATTTACCAAAACTCTTCCCTGAATGGGAGATATCTTTAGTAAATAACAATTCAAATCAAGATGTTGTTAATTCATTAAATATATTATCTAAGAGTTCTAATGTATCATTATACCATTCAACAAAAACAAAATCTTTAAAGTCTACTTTAGTTGAAGGGTATGTTTCAGGTTGTAGGAAAATTGAACCTACAGTTGTTGCAATTTGGGAGACAGATGCAATTCCTGATTTTGATACATTTAAAGCAATGATACATTTATTTGTTGAACGAAGAGATTTATATGTTCAAGTTGCATCTGTATCAGCAATGTATAAATGGAAATCTGAATATTGTTACCCAACACATAAGCATTGGTTTGATGATAGATTATATGAAATGAATGCAGATTTTGGTAAAGTAACAGTTACCCACGCCGTTCCTTTTTTATTTAGTATTTGGAATCCAATTTGTTTTGAACATTTAAACAATTTGAATTTTAGAGAATTTGTTGGACTTGATACAGATTTTGGTAAACATTTAACATCATCAGGTTTTAGACATTTAAGATTAATTAATTATAACATAGGCCATGAAGGTGGTGGTAAAAATAGTTGGTAATGATAGCAGTAATTACGAGAACATCCAATCGTCCAAAATATTTTAATAGATGTCACCAAAGTGTATTATCACAAGGTAATATTTGTAAGCATTATGTAATTACTGATACATTAAGTGATATAGAATATATTAAATCAAATAATGTACACATTCATCATGTTAATAAAAAGAAATTAACTGATTCGTATAATGTTCCCGCACCACAATCAGCAAAACCTGCACTGTTGTCAATACATAACTTATATTTTAACGAAGTTTATGATAAAATAACAGAACCTTGGGTTTATCATTTGGATGATGATAATTATTTATATGCTGGAGAACTCGTTAATTTATTACAGAAAGTAACAAATGATACTGAATTGGTGATTTGTAAAATAAAACATTTTACAGGGTTATTGCCTAGACAAGTTGATTGGAACAATAAAAATATTAGAGTTGGTGGTATTGACACCGGTTGTTTTTTAGTTAAGACAGAACTAATGAAGAAAGTATATTGGGATGGGTGGAAGTGTGGTGATTTTAGAGTTGTTGATAAACTTAATAAATTATCAAAAAAAACAGTTTGGGTTGATGTTACTGTGATGGGTATGGAGTGTCAAAATTTAGGTAAAAGAAATGATATGAAATGAAAAATAAAAACATAAGGAAAATATCAATATCTAAAAATAAAAGTTACAATGTTACAAAAAATGAAAATTATGTAACAAAAACTAATAGGATAAAGGCTACACCAATAAATCAACCGCACTTCAATACAGTACCAAATAAACCTTTATTTAAAGCTGAAGGGACTCCAAAAAATACAAATATTAAAATTGCTTTAATGTTTCATTCTTATTATGAAGATGTTTCAAATAAAATATACGAAGACCTATTACAACTAAATAAGTTATTAAAATTTGATTTATACGTAAGTGTTTGTTCTTCAGGGCAAACTAATACTACAAATTTTATAAATAAATTTAGAACTAATTTAAATGCTAATATTTTTACATACCCCAACATAGGTAAAGATATAATACCAAAACTTAGAATGTTACAGTATTTATGTAACACTGATAAAGAATATGATTATATTTTTTTATTTCATGATAAAAAAAGTGTACAGTACTTAAATGACCCAAGGTGTAGTTGGATGAATAAATGGTATGATGAATTAGTAACACCATTATTTAATGATACATATAGGAATGCTACACTAAAATTATTTGAAGAAGAAGAATCTATAGGTGCAATAGGTATAGGTAAACATTTGCACTATGGTCCAGGTTGGTATAATGGTATGGCTGATAGAAGATTTGATAATGAAACAGAACTATTAAAGAATCAAAGAGATATTGAACGACGATTAGGTTTACCTGAACTTAGTCAATCATGGTTCGTTGGAGGGACTATGTTTTGGGTTAGATATAAAATATTAAAAGATTTTATAAAAAGATATGACATGAATCATCTTTTTGAACTAACAAAAAGAGATTTAGAGAATGTACAAGATCCTTCATATACACATTGTATAGAACGTTTTTTTGGGCATATTATTAAATTAAGTAATTATAAATTAATAGGATTAAAATGAAAATATTTTCTTTTATCAAAGATGAAATTGATATAATTGACGATTGGGTAAGATATCATGCAAACATAGTTGGGATAAAAAACATTTATGTTATTGACCATTCGTCAACAGATGGTACATCTTCAATTTTACAAAAATGGAAAAAACTTGGGTTAAATTTATATAATTCAAATTGTGCTTTTAGACAAAAATCAATTGAATTGACAAGATTAATGAATCTCAATAAGGGTGGTTTTTTAATCCCTTTAGATGCAGATGAATTTTTAGTACTTAGAACGGGTACAGGTATAAGTGCAGAATCAAAACAAATTAAAGAATATGTTATACAGTTACCTAAGGAAGCATTTAGATTTAAAATGAATCAGATTGATGTAATACCAAGTCAAACTAATATAATTGACCCATTAATAAATATAACTTCATTTAAAACAAAATGGTATGAAGAATGGCGAAAGTATGCTAAGACATTTTATCATTCTGATTTTTTCATTTCAACAGACCAAGGAAATCATAAAGGTTCAGTTTTAGGTGCAGGTGATGATTACCCAACGGCTTTAACTATTGTTCATTTTGATATTAGAAGTTATGAACATTTTGTTAAAAAGGTTACTCGAGGTGCAATTGCATATAACCATCATTTAAATAAAATTGCAACATCTGGTGCAGGGATTCATTATCATAGAAGGTATTGGGCAATAAATTCTGGTAATGGTAAACAAATAATGAATAAAGAATTTGGTGTTGTTGGTAATTTTGAAACAACTGTATTATCAGATAAATTAAAAAGTTTAAGATGAAACATTACTTGAGTGGTTTTTTAATGGTTAAAGATGAGTGTAGGTATTTACGCGAATGGGTTGCATTTCATAGAACTCAAGGCTATACAAAATTTTACATATATGATAATAATTCAGTAGTACCTGTTGCAGATATTTTAAAAGATGAAATATTAAATGGAATTGTTGATGTTACTTTATGGACGGATATAAATATTGGGAGACATGTTAGAGCAATGAATCATTGTTTGAATAGAACTGATATTAAAACTACTTGGTTATCATTAACTGATATTGACGAATTTATTTATGGTGAAAATGAAACTGTTTGCGAATTTCTCAAAAAACATGAGGATTTAAATCATTTAAAATTTGTATGGAGAGGTTTTGGTTCAGATGGAAACAAATATCGACCAAGCGGGTTAGTTATTGAATCGTATACAAAACGTGGCGATTTTAAGGATTTACCAGGTGGTAAAAGTATAGTTAAATTCAATAAAATAAAACGCATGAAAGATCCCCACAACCCAATGGGTGTTAAAGTAAATTTATTTAGTGATGAAATTTTTATTAATCATTATGTAACGAGATCTTTAGAAGATTGGACAGAAAAATGTATCAAAGGTGGTGGTAATGGGTTGGTTAGAAAAATGGAAACTTTCAATGAAGTACAAAAAAAATTGAATAAATATACTGATATTAACATATTAAAGTATTTAAAAGAAACACAAGAATTTTTAAAATGAGAACACTTTTAGCAATTACTACATATAATCAAATAGAATATACAAAAAAATTAATCAATACTTTAAAGAATATCAATATAAGTGATTTAGATATAGTTTTTATTGATGATGTAAGTAAAGACGGGACACAAAAATTCATAAAGGAATTAGGTTATGATATAAATGAAAGAGTTAAACCCATGGGATTAACTTATAGTTGGAATATTGCATATCGCAAATTCAAAGAAGAAAACTATGATACATTAATATTATCAAATAATGACGTTTTATTAACGACTGAATCAATTTTGAATTTAATTAATTGCACTAAACAATATTCATTAGTTTGTCCTATGAGTACTAAAAAAGGTGCTGGTCACAATTGGCAATCACAGGATGTACTTATACATTATCCAAACATTGGTGTTGATGTACAATTACCAAAAAACTATAAATTAGTACAACAAAAACTTTTGACAAAGGAAGTAAAAATGTCTAAATTTAATGGTTTTTTATTTGCAATGTCAAAAGAAATTATTAAATCTGAATTTGATTCTAATAATTTATTTAATCCTGCTCTTACTAATGTTCATCAGGAAGGAGACTTGCAATCAAGAATGAAAGAGTTACCTGTAGTTTCACTTGGGTCATTTGTATTTCATTATAAAGGCGTAAGCTTTCCAAAAAAAGGAATGAATAATGGGAAGGACATTCGTCAAAATTTAAATCTATATCACTGATGCCAATTAGCCATAAATATAAAGCAATATTTGTTCATATACCTAAAACAGCAGGTACATCAATTGAAAAGGCGATGAACATTCGTAAAATTGATGAATCAATTTTAAGGTCTCATAAATTAGTTGATATAAAGGGTGTGAAATATGCACCGCAACATTTCACATCAAATATACTCAAGAGACATAAAATCACAAAACCGTATTGGGATTCGTATTTTAAATTTGCAATTGTTAGACATCCATATAGTAGAGTGCTATCAGAATATTTTTGGGTATTCAAACAACTTAATGAATTTGATTCAAACCATTTTTCTGTTTTTTTAGATTCATATTATTTAAATATAAATTCAGATCATAAATTATCACAATACGAATATTTAACAATTGATGGTGAACTTGCTGTAGATTATGTTGGTAAATTTGAAAATTTAGATGAATCCTTTGAAATTATTAAAAATAAAATAGATTTAGAAGCAAATTTACCAAAAATACAAGTTTCAAATAATAAAACAGATTATCTTAAATTACTAACAAAGGAACAAAAACAAAAAATCTTTGAAATATATAAAGATGATTTTACTTTCTTTGGATATAAACAATAATTATGAAAAAAATTTTTTTATTAGCTTCATATTTAAATGCCTTTTTATTAGGTGGGTATATGCATTCATTTGTAGCTAATTCAAACGATAAACCTGATATATGCAAAGTAATATTTGCTATTTTTTTAATATTTTGTTTTTATTTTGCCGCAAATTCAAAAAACGATGAATAACATATATTTAATTGGATTACCTAAAACTGGAATAAAATCAATTCAATTTGCTTTAGAATTTTTAGGGGAGACTTCTATTATAACAACAGATTATGAAAGGATTGCAATAGATAACCCAAATAGTAAATTTATATTAACACTTAGACATTGTAATGAATGGTTTAAGTCATTAATTAAACACCAAGAATCATCAGAAAAAATTGATAGTTCAAAATATTTTATGAATTTATTCAGTTTAGATTCACCTGATATGTCAGTAAAAACATTAAAGCGA